>Ga0182217_1000013_pt1 | contig 43071 bp, 85 predicted proteins | sample G5R1MG_18_FD_128395 | JGI IMG/M metagenome (GOLD analysis project Ga0182217, IMG submission 128395) | Switchgrass phyllosphere microbial communities from Michigan, USA - G5R4_NF_03OCT2016_LD1 MG | ecosystem: Host-associated > Plants > Phyllosphere > Phylloplane/Leaf | place: USA: Michigan... | reverse complement strand
GCAAACACAGCCGGTGGCGTGTACCACTCATCAGTAACGCCGGGCGCTTCCCACGCACTCATGTGGGCAGTCCCAACATATGCGCCGACCGCTCAAGCCAAGTCTGCTTTGCGGCTGCGTCGGCGACGGTTTTGTGCGACGAGATGAAGCCAAACTCGACCGTTTCTGGGTCACTGCGCTCGCCATCGCTCAGCCGCCAGTAGAGGCTGGCCCTCGACTTCTTGGGGGCGACGAAGAAGTCCAGCCATTCGCCAGCACCCGGCACCGGGACGCGTAAGTTCGGGTACACCTCAGTCAGCGCAACCGTGCCGCCTTCATCTTGGTCGAGGGGAGAGTTACCCGACATGGGACACCTCCGGGGCGGGAGGAAGCGGCATCCAGTAGGTGGGCGCTGGCCAGATATCCAGCCACTCACCATCGCGATCGACGCTCTCAAGATCGGCAAAATACCCGCCACGATCTTTCTTCGCCGCCGAGACGTTTTTGCCGTCCCACACAAGGATCAACGGGCCATACGATGCAAACTCGTCGCTCGGACCCGGCGCAGTCTCAATCGGCTGCCACTGGCTTACGAGGGGAGAGGTCATGCGACCTCTCCCCAGGCTTTGGCGATGGCGGCGCGGGCGGCAATCTCCCACGCTTTGAAATCTGGATAGATGCCGTTCCCACGCGACGCATCCAGCGCGGCGACCACGTCCACCAGCGCGACCAACAACTCAGGCGCGGCGGCATAGAGCTTCGCGTCGCCCCGCCTCGCGACGTACGCGAGGAGTTCACCTCCACCCCACACGAGGTAGAAACCGCCAACTTCGGTGGTCTTATTCACACCATCAACGTTGTGCGGCCCCGGCGTATGTCCGACGGGAGACGTAGAGGCGTCAGGCGCCATTGCGGTCGGGCGGGTCATACGGACACCTGCCTGTACGCGCTTTGAACGAGCGTTCCCGGTTTGAGCGCGCATGTTCCTGCATGTTCTTGCAGGGATTGGCAGGGGCGGGGAGTGCTTTTGCCGGAAAAGCTGGTGCACCCGACTGGATTCGAACCAGTGGCCTCTGCCTTCGGAGGGAAGGCATCAAACATAGCTATTCTTCTACCTTTTCTGCGGGTTTAAGTCCAATCCTTTTTTCTGCTTGTACGCGTCCTGTACGAAGAGCCTCCAAAATCTTGGCGTCAGCGTCCTCTGCGTGGCTGTATGTGCGGTCGATGAGATTGCTCTGCGCGGACCAACCGCCCACGGCTTCGATCGCCTTCGTGTCGACGCCTTGGCGGACGCGCATCTCCTGTCCGAAGCCGTGCCGGCCGGACGAGTGGGGAGGGAGGTATTCGATACCAGCGCGCTTGCAAGCCGTCTTCCAACCCGACAGCGGGCCGGTTCGTGAGGCAAACCCGAACACGCGCAGGTTCCTCGGTTTTCGCTCCCAATCTTTCGGGTGCTTGGGAGGCAGGACCTTAAGTTCCTCCACCAGCTCGGGTGGGAGGCGCACAATACGATCGTCATGCCCCTTAGCGCCGGGGATGGTCGCGGTGCCGGCGGCAAGGTCCAGATGCTTCGGGGTCATCGTAACAGCCTGACCAACGCGCGCGCCGGTCGCGAACATGAAGAAGGCGAGGGCGGCATGATATCGACCAGCCTTCTCTCGGAACGCCAGCAGCCAATCCCACGACCCCGGCGTTTTCTTCTTCCGGCTCGTTGTCCCGCGGCGCTTGTCCTGCTCGATGCGCTCACGCTGGGTGAACCCGGCAATGCGGATCGGCGGGCAGCGGCCAAGCTGGTTCGCCTTGTTAATGACGGCGCGAGTAGGGGTGATGACCCACCGACGCCAAGTGTCAGTAGAGTTGTTTGGGTATAGCTGGCGTGCAAGGTCGCGGACCTGTTCCGGCGTGATCTTGCTCACCGGTACGGAGCCAAGACGGCCGACGATCGGGATCAGATGCTTTGCCATATCGGGCGATGCCTCGTATTCCATGACAGCAGCGGCGAATGTGTATTCCTTTTCCTCGGCATCCTCGCCGAGGTGGTAGCGCCTTAATTCGAGCGTCGTCCGTGTGCGGATCCACTCTTGCGCGCCTGCTTCTGTAGATGCGCCAGTGCTTTCGCGGATGTAGCCGGTGATAGGGAGGCCGTCGTATTCGACCTTGCCCCGCGCCCACCAGGTTTTGCCGCGGGGGTATGCTTCGAGCGGCACGCGCTTTCCTCCAATATTCGATCAATCTGTTCGGGCAGGATCAGCATCGCTGCGCCGACAATATAGCACTCGTTGAGTTCGCGCGCGCGGGAGCGCAGCGTGCGTTCAGAAAGGATCAGCCCTTTCTCCTTGAACGCTGCGCACCATGCGGCCGGCGATTTGCCGCGGGTCAGAACATCGCTGGTCATGCCTGCCCCCTCCCGAACAGCCCCAGCACCGTCCGCTTCTTCTCGACAGGCTCACCGTCGATCGTAGGACGGCGGATCGGGAAGCCGGGGCGCGGCTCCAGACGGTCGCGGTAGCTCTTGGCGGGGGTCATGCGGCGATACCCAACACACTCGCCGAGCAGATCGCCCCGACGACAGCTAAGCCTACGAGCGCCAGCTTCATCAGGATGTTCGCGACGCCGTTGTTGCTCCAGATAGCTGCGATAAACGCCAGGGCGACGGTCGATGCGAGGATGTAAATCGACACGATACTCATGCTGCTCGCTCCTGCTGAATAGTGGGATCAGACCAGCGCACGTCAAACCGCGCGCCGTACTCGTAGATTGTCTCGATCAGGTCGCTCATCTGCGCCTTTGTCATGGCGCTGGAGCGGAACCCGGTCGGGAATGGCTGGCCGTTCAAGCCGATCTCGAACTGCACCGCATGGCCGCAGGCGTGCATGAACAGCGCCTTCCATACCTCGGGCGTGGCGCTGCGGCCTTCCGGCTTGGAGCGGCTCACGTCCGACAGCATTGCCCACATGCGAGCGTTCTGGTCGATCGTGCGGCGTGCGGCTTGGATGTTGACCACAGCATCGGCCGGCGCGCGGTCGATCAACTGCTTGGCGAAATCACGCTGGCTGGTGCCGCGGAGGATGATGGTTTGGCCGTTCATAGCCCGCGCTCCCGCTGTGCCATCTTGATCTGCTGCTTTCGGGGGCTCGCCTCAATGAACGCGGCAATAAGCGCCTCGACGTTCTTTCCGCGCCAGAACGTCGCCTCGCCGACGCGATGCTGGCGAGCGTGGCAGCCGTCCACACCGCCGCACAAACTGACCGTGCGCCAGTCGTCAGGCTTCTGCCCCATGCCAGCGCCCGAGCCGAGGCGGACATGCGCCACCTCGATCGGAGCCGTCGCCCCACACATGCTGCACGCAAAGCCGCGGACGAATGAGCAATGAGCCTGCGACCGCCAGCGAGTGGCGCGCTTTTGTGGTTTGGCGAGGCGAGCGGGGAGCATCAGGGCCTCCACTCGCGAGCGCCGTCGACCCGGCGATTGCGCAGGCCGGCGCGGCGCATCGTCTCACGCGCCTCCCACAGTGCCTTGAGCGCGGAAAGCCGATACAGCGGGTCGGCTGCGTAAAGCTCGCGACGGCGGATAGCGCGGGGGTGTTGGCTGAGCGTCATGCGTAAGCCCTCACTCGGTCGACCAGCATGGCCAGCTCATCGTTAAAAGCGTCGACTGCATCCGACAGAGTGGCAATGTATTCCTCGTCCCGAGTGACCCGGCACACAAACAGCGGCATCTTAGGCCAGTAGGATACGAAATCGATCCACTCGCGCTCGGCTACCCACAGCGCGCCTTGGCATTGCGCCTTGTGTTCCGGGGGCAGCGTCCCGCGTTCCAGCACCTCGATCTGGAGGTGGGGCAACTTGGTCTTGATCTCGACCATGCCAGCACCGCCGATCAGGCTATCGGGGCTGCACCCCTTTGTGCCGTTGCGAATGAAGCCGATCTGTTCGGGCCGAGTGTCGTGCAGGAAGGCGTAGGCGTCGCGAGCCTCGCTCTCCATGACATGGCCGCGCTCCATGTGCGCGTTGCTGAAGCTATCCATTGGCTCGCCAGTGATGATTTCGCCAGCCAGCTTGCGCATGTAGGTCGAACGCGTCTTGCTGGCCTCAGCGCCCTTGCCCTTAGCGAGGACGGTGGCAAACATGCTGGCCGTGGGGATGCCAGCACGGGCAGCCAGCCATTCAGGCGTGCCCTGCTCACAGGTGACGATCTCCATCACTTTGCGGCCTGTCGACGCTTGGCCTCAACAGCCTTCCACGCCTTGTCAAAGTCGCGGGCAAGAATGTCGGCGACGGCCTCGACCTTCAGGTAGCGACAGAAAGCTGGTTTGTCGGCTGCAAGCTCGTCCAGGGCACTGTTGATCTGGTCGCGCTGCGCTTTGCTGATGCACGCCTCGGGCACGGCGCTGTTGGCGTCGTCATCCTCGCCGGACACCTTGATGTTGAGGATCGACAGCGTGCCATATCGCTTGCCGTAGCTGGTGGACGAGCCAACAGCCTGCACGCTGTTCTTACTGCCACTGCTATCGTGCGGCAGGTCGAACGAAGTTTCCTCCTGATGGCCAGCGATGTGCGACAGGATTGTGGTTACGCGCACCTTACCGTCCGGAGACAGACCGTTGCGGTAGGACAGGTCGAAGCCGTACTCTGTCAGCACTGGCGTGACAGCCTCGTGGATATCCTCGAACCGCGCGAACGGCGTCTCTTGGATCAGCTTGCTGTCTTTGACGATGCGGATGGAGCCCTTCATGGTGATTTCGGGCAATTCAGCCCGCATCGCGACCTTGGCTTCGACAAACGCCTGTTTGGCGGCGCGCTCCTGGACACGCTCTTGCAGCGCGAACAGCCGCTCCATCTTGTCAACATCAATGTTTGGGTCGCGTGCGGCGCGCTCGATCACGGACAGCAGCCCGCCATTGAAGTCCTGAACTTCACCAGCGGCTTCGGTCTTTGTCACAGCGTTCATTACAGACCCTTCCTCGGGAACAGTACGCCGACAGCAGCAACGATACCGTCAGCAATGATGGGGAGAGTGACCCAGAGTGCGCTGGTAAGCAGGCACAGCATGAGGGTTGCGGCGAGAGCTTCGGTCACAGCAGTGCCTCCAGCCCGCGCGGCATGTACCGCGACGATCGGGGCAACACCGTCACGACCCGCGTGCCGGCCAGCAGCAGCTTGCCGCCCTCGCCCATGATGACGGTGCAGCACCGGAACTTCGCCGCGGCCTCAATCGCGCTGGCGTGACCGCGAATTGCCTCGGCGGCTTCCTCGATCGTCAGCTTGGCGTTGACCCGCTCGACATAGCGAAGCGCTGCGTGGTGGGTGACGTGGACGGGGGTCACAGCGCTCGGCTCCGCTGACGGAAAGCAGCGTCGATCGCATCCCTGACCGATACCACCTCGTCCGCCAGCCAGTCGTTGGTCGCGTCGGCGATCTCGATGGCTTCCGGCGTATCGAGAACGTGGTGCGCGGTCACACCCGCCTCCGATAGCGCCTCGTCGCGAACCGCCTCAATCTCGTCGTGCAGGTCCGACAGGTTGCCAGCGTACATGCGCAGCAGCACGTCACGGCTTGCCTGATGCTCGGTGCTGTAGGCGCGATCGTGGGCGTCGTAGATGGCGAGGTATGCGGCGAGCAGCGGGGCGGCGGTATCCGTCCAGCGGCTTGCCTGTTCCAGACGCTGAGCGGCGTCAGGCGCGGTGCGATCCGACAACGCCAACGGGAGGAAGGCAGGCCAGCGGCTGCTATACGCGCTGACTGCCTCGGCTCCGGTGAGGATGATACCCATCTCAGCGGCCCCCGAACATCTGGTACAGCCGGTCGGCGACCTGCTCGTCGGTTGCGGAGAACAGCGCGCTAATGCGGGTGGCGCTGCCGTCAGCGAGGCGGGCGCACTCGACGCGGGTCAGCGGTTGGTTCGGGCCGTTCAGGCCAAAGCGCGCGATCGCCGCCGCCTGTCGCTCTCCGAGCGCATCGACCGTGCGGGCGATGTCGGCGCTGAGCATGGGGGTGTAGGCGTTCATGCCTGCACCTGTGTGCGCAGCGCTGCCAGAAGGATGGGGAGCGCATTGACGGCCTCTACGACCAGCGCGACGTTGGCTTCCCCGACGCTATCCCACGCGCGATGATAGTCTTCGTCGTGATCCTCATCGATCAGCTTTTCGGTAGCGTTCTCACTGGTAAGAAGCGTCGCCCACTTTCCACGAACGTTGGCACCGATCAGGAAATCGTCGTAGCCGGTGCCGTGGTCAGGGCCGGAGCCGTAAGCGCCGTCCTCGTTCCGCTCACTGTCGCTTTCCCACGGTCCAGGTGTCGCTTTGGAGAGAAGCCGTTCGAGCTTGTCTAAAAGCGGCGTCAAGTTGTCAGCGGACGAGATAGCGGCACACGGGCCTTCGTGTCCCGCGCTGCGCATGCAGGTCCAACCGGCAGGCGGCATGCCACAACGCGCGCTCATGCCACCTGCTCCAGCTCAGGCACAACGACCGGCGCGTGACGCTTGGCGTTCAGCTCTTCGATAGCGACAGCGATTTCCGCTGCCGGATTGTCGCCGCCGCGCAGACCGTTGCCGCCGATCTGACCATTGTCCTGCGCGTTGATAGACCAGAAGCAACCGTCGCCGTTGGCTCGCGCGATGCGGGTAAGGGTGATGCTGCTCAAACCGTGTTCGGCGAGCAACGCATCAAGCTGTTCAGTGAGGGCGCTCATGCCGCCATCTCCACCAGCACGAGGTCGTCGTCCTCACGGGCCGGCTCGATCGTCAGCAGCGTCTTGCCGTCGTGAATGCGGGTGAAATGGTGCTGCATCTCGTCGCGCAGCACCTCCGACCAGATCAGCGACTGCTGAGCGGCGGAAGCGGCGCGGTGCAGACCGGCCATCGAGCGGGTGTAGGCACCGGCATTGCCGAGCATCAGGTGCTGGCGGGCGGTCTTGATGCCCTGAGCGTTCGACTTGCTGAGATTGACCATGTCGGCTCCCTGTCGGCGGTGATCGCCGGTATGGGAGCTTTATGTGGGATATTTCACACGGCGTCAATCCATGCCGTGGGATATTTCACATTTATTTTGACGCGCAGGGAAATGCGTCGATCAGGGCCACAACCGTCAAGGCCCCGCCGCCGTAATGACGAACGGCCGGGCGATCGCGCAAAAAGGCCGTCACTACGTCCTTGAGCTGCCCGTTTGTGGCGGTTGGCGGTATGCAGAAAGGAGGGCTGGTTTTTTCGCGCTCAGATATGACCAGCGCGCCCATCAGTACGCCGTCCAAGAAGGCGATGCATTGCAGACCTTCGCTCGCATTTTCGGACGAGCAGGCAGCGAGCAATTGATTACCGTTGGCAAATTCCGCAGCTGATGCAGGCGCAACGGAAGCGGCTACGAACGCTAGCGCCGCGGCATAATGAACAGCACTGGCGCGGCCCATATAACCTCCACGTTCGGCATGTCCGCAGCGTTCAAGGAAAGCAGGGTGTAGCGGCCCGGTTCGCTCCCGGCTGCCAGCTTCTTTAGGTAGGTGCCCCCATCCGCCAAGTGTACCGCGCAGTATGCGCCTATGTACTCGGGCAGCACGCCGTCGTGATCGCGACGGACGTACACGACGTCACCCGGTTCGTATTTCGGAAGCATGGACTCTCCGGAAACCCGGAGGGCCATAAGCGGACCAGGAGCGAGAGGCGGACGCGGCACCGTCTCATACTGTTGATCTTCCGCGAAAAAAGCAACAGCACCACCAGCCCCGATCGTACCCAAAAGTGGTACTGCTGCGGTCCCGCTGATGGCTTCGAAGGGCATGTCGAGGGCTTCAGCGACTTTGTAGAGCGTACCGATGCCGGGGTTGTCCGTGCGCTCAAGAAGATCGCGAACAGCGGTCTGACCTATGCCAGCCTGAAGAGAGAGCTTCCGCTTGCTGAAGCCTTTGCGCTCCATCTCCGCCGCGATCGCGTCGCGGATTGCCTTGATGTCGAACGTGCCAGCCATGCGCGCTATATCCCACACCGCAGGTGCGAAGGACGACTCGCGAAATATCCCACGCGACCCGGCTTGCATGTGGGATATTTCCCACATATAAGATCGTGGCATGAGCACGCTGCTATCGGACATCGAAACCTTCGTACAGGCTCATGGCCTCAGCGAGTGGAAGTTTGGTGAGCTGGCGCTGTCGGATCGACATTTCGTCCGTCAGGTCCGCGAGCAAGATCGTGAACCCCGCCGCCGAACTGTCGCTAAAGTGCGCAGCTTCATGGCCACTTATCGCCCCGACCAGAGCGGGGTGAGGGCATGATTATCGCCACCGCCCTCGGCGGCGCTGCATGCTTCGCGGCGATCGTCCTCGTCTGCGCCAGTGCCGCCGGCCGTGAAGAATGGTCCGACGTCGATATCCTCGATGCCGAGCTTCTTCGCAGCTTCGACCAGCATCAGCACGCGAGCGAGGTGCAGCCTGACTGGCTTCGGGGCGTCTCGGTAGGCGCTGAAATCAATAACATCGATCATTCGACCTTAGTCTAACAAAATCGGAGCAGGATCATGTACGACACTGCCAAGATTATGCGCGACCGCCAGCGGGTCATCCGTCGAGAGATGGATCGCCGCGGCATCAGCCTGAAGGCTGTCTCGTTCGACAGCGGCATCGGTTATTCAACCATCGTCTCCTACTTCTCAAACGAGAGGGATAAGGAGCCCTCGGCGATCGGAATGCCGGCGGTGTTCATGCTGGCGGCGAGCAACGCCCTTCCGCTCGATCTGCTTTCGATGCTGCTCCCTGAGGGGTTGCAGATGGTTCGCGTCCCGGAGGGCGTCGACCACGACGAGTTCGAAACGATCGCCCGCGATTACCTCGCCGCCAAGGGCAAGGCGCATCATCCTGACAGTCCCGGCGGGCGTGAGATCGCCGACTGCGAACGTGACCTGCTGGATAGCAAGGTCGTTGCGCTGAGGGCGGCATGAACCTGCTCCGCGCCATCCTCGGCGGCAAGCCCGTCCGTCGTGACCCGCACGGCATCCTGACCGCCATGGTCGAAGCCAAGCGCAACAGCCCTGAGATCGCAGCTTATCGCAAGAACCGGGCCGCGCAGATTCAGCGTCGGGGAGAGCCGGCATGAAGGCCCCTCCCAAAAGCCTGCTGACGTCGCTCGTCACCGAGATGGACGGCAACAAGGCTCACGCCGCCCTGATCGGCATGGGTTACGAGATCACGCAATCGCGGTGCCGGCAAGCGCGGGCGCAGGTGGTCAGGAGCAATCCCCGCTTTGCTGCATCGCGCTTTCGCGGCGCCGTCGCCGATCCCTCCCTCACCGCTGCCAAAGCCAGTGCCAAGCTGGAGGAGGCGATGTGCGCGCTCTACGCCAAGACCGCCAAGCAGCGCGGATGCAAGCTCGAAACAGCGGCGATCCTGCTCAACTATTCGCCGGCTCAAATTGCCAAGATGCGGAGGGCTGCGTGAGCCACATCATCTTGGAAACGCCCGTGCACCTTCGGCCTTTCATCCAGAACGATCGCGTCATTGTTTTGGGCTTTCACCCCGTCATCAGCATCCCTTCAGGAGACAAGAAATGACCGATACTGAAACTCGCGGAGAAGGCATGGGTGGTGGTCGCATTGCGGAAGACGAGCTGCGGCTTCTGATCGAGCGCGCGGAGCGTTTGGAGGAAGAGAAGAAGGGCATCGCAGACGACATCAAGGATGTCATGAGCGAGGCGAAAAGCCGGGGCTATGATGCCAAGGCGATCCGGAAGATCCTCGCGATCCGCAAGAAGAAGCGCGAGGAGTACCAAGAGGAGCAATCCATTCTGGAGGTCTACATGCAGGCCCTTGGGATGCTCTGATCGGTGCTACGCGTCGACCTCCCATGGCCTTCGTCCAAGCTGCTGCCTAACGCGCGGTCGCCTGGCGCGTGGCGCATAAAGCAGACAGCCGCCGCTGCCTACAAGGCAGACTGCGCGATTGTCTGTCGTGCGTCAGCCGTGGGCCGGGTCGACGGCGAGCGCGCCCACCTAACTCTTCGCTTCTGCCCGCCTGACCGCCGACGCCGCGACCTCGACAACATGTTCGCCAGCTTCAAGCACGGCATTGATGCCGTCGCTGAGGCCATCGGAATTGATGACTACGGCTTTGCCTACACGATCGCTCGTGGCGAGCCGGTCAAGGGCGGGCGTGTTGAGGTCACCATCACCCCTGACCATGCGGAGACGGCACTGTGACCGCCCCCCTGACCGGCTTTGACCTTTGCCGCGCAGCGATGAATGTCGCTGGTATCACCGCGCCCGAGCAGAGCGTCCTGACCACGCTCGCCATCATGGCGAATGACAAAGCGCAATGCTGGCCAGGGATCAACGGCACGGCCGGACTGACTGGCAAGACCAAGCTGTCGGAGCGGACGGTGCAGCGCGCCGTGCAGTCGCTCCGTGATGCAGGGCATATCACCTGCGAAGAAATTAGCGGGAAAGGCCGGATTTATACCGTGCACCCCCGTCACAGTGACACCCCTCCCGTCACGGTGACGCCCCGTCAGGCTGACACCCCCGTCACTGTGACGCCTACCCCCGTCACAGTGGCACCCAAACAGCCAGTATCCACCACTTCTACGAAGGCTACGCCTTCTCCGAAGAAGCGCGCGGCTTCGCCCGCTTTCGTTCCGCCAAGCGACATCCCGGAAGCGGAATGGGAGGGTTACGAGGAAATGCGGCGCCGGATCGGCAAGCCCATGACCCCGAAAGCCCGCGACCTCGCGATCAAGAAGTTGCGCGAGTTTGCCGAGAGCGGGTTCCCCCCGGGCGAGGTGCTGAACAACTCGATTTTCAACTCATGGCAGGGCCTCTTCGCCCCGAAGGATCTCCGAAATGACCCAGTTCAGCGCAATCGTGGAACGGCTCCGCAATCCCGAGACGGTTTCCTCAACGCCCTCAACGAAATGTCCGGATATTCGGCTGCCGACTACCGACACTGAGTGCAACGCGCTCCGCGAGTGGGCGCAGAACACCCCGGTGCAGCCGCGCCCGGCCGCATCGCAGGAGCAACTTGCCAAGCACCTGTCGTTCATGGCCGCGGCGCTCCCGTCGAAGAACGTGGACGACCTGACCGGCAAGATGCGAACCGCGGTCTATGCCAACCTGCTGGGCAGCTACTGCAACGAGGCGCTGGCCTTCATGGCCCGCAAGGCGTGCATGACGCTCGACTGGTTCCCAACGCCGCGCCAGTGCCTTGACCTGATCGCCGAGTATCGCCCCCCGATCAGCGCACAAGAAACGGCGCTGCGACTGTGCCAGGATTACACCGGCAATCAGTTCGACCGATGGCTCGCGAACCTCGCTGATGGCCAGCCGATCGGCGACGTTCCCGAACACTGGCTGCGGATCGCCGTGGAGCGCGGCCATATGCGCCGGTTAGAGAGCGGAGCCTTCGTCAGCCGGGCGCTCTATCAGGGACCCTACAAGCCTTACGTCGCGCAGGCCGATCGTGGCGACGCGGCATGAGAACCCCGTTCGCGCACCAGCCCGCTGGCCAGAAGACACCCTTGTCGGCGTCGAGTTCCGCAACGGCACCACAGGCCAATACCTCGCCAAGCAGCTTCGATGGAAGCCTTGGGACTGGTGCGCTGAGCATCCCGGCGATGTTGTCAGATTTTGGAGGGCGTGAGTGATGGGATACATAGGCTTAGCCGTATTTGCGGCGTTCTTCAGCTTCTTATGCTTGATGATTGTGCGCAACCACTGGGTTTACCAAGTGCGCACCGCGATCCTCTATGCGGACTTTGCAGCGTATCTGTCGCTGCCTGACTACGATGTCATGGTGCGTCGTTTCTGGGTTTGGGATGCGGCCAAGTTCCTCAACTGGCCCGAAACGCAAGAGATGAAAGAGGCTCGCCACCGCGAGAAGAAGGCTCAGCTCGGGCGGCGTATTCTTAGCAAGCGGGAGGCAGCATGACCCAGCCAATCCACCCGATGCTGGAGCGTGTGGCGCGGGCGATGTGGGAGCGAACCGCACGCGATTTCCCTGATAACGGCGCGTGGGAAGTCCAAGACGGCTACCTGCGTGATTTGTGGTTGGAGAAAGCCCGCGTCGCAATCCAAGCGCTGATAGAGCCGGATGAGGGGATGGTGGAAGCGGCAGCTGAAGCTTGGCCAGAAGGTAGCAATGGGCTTGTAGTACTGGGCGACCTGATCCGAGATATGCACAAAGCCATGCTCATCCCTCTCATAGGAGAAGGAGAGTGAGCCGTAACCTTCCTGCATGGTTGCTATCGGCTGCTGGTGGATCGCTCGCGGTCGAGCATCTGATTGCCGGCGTCCTCCTGATCGCCGCTTCGCTGTCGTGGACGTGGCTCAATGCTGGTGGCGTGGCTGCATGCAATCCCAACTATCCACGTGGGCGCGTATCGCACCAGCCAGCGCCCGGTGTCTACGATCCCATCCAACACGCACGCAACCTAGGGGAGTTGTAATGGCAGCGCGTGTCTCTCGCATGAGCCAGGTAGTCGACTTCTGCCAGCGTGTTGTCGCTCAGCAAGGCCGCGCGCCTAGTTATTCCATGATCCGGCATGAGCTAGGTATCGAGCATGACGGGACGGTGCGCCGCTACGTGAAGCAAGCCGAGGCGGCTGGGCTCCTGACGCTCGGCGAGTACCGCGGCGGGCGGGGCTCCGGGAACACGCCACGCATCCGCTTCGGCCTGCCCAGCGAGGCGGACACGACGAAGATCAAGATGGGACGAGACTTGTGATCGAGAGCCGTTTTGGACCCGAGGTGCGAGAGGAAATCCTTGAGCGCTTAGAAGACGGGGACAGTCTGCGCACAATCTCCGGTGATGAGCGAATGCCTGATCGTCGCACCGTGGAGAGATGGGCGAACGATGACCCTGAGTTTGCCGCCGCTATCGCGCGCGCACGCGAGGTAGGGTTCGATGCTCGGGCTGATCGTGCCGTCGAGGCAGCCAAAGAGGCTACTGACCCGCAGCGGGGGCGCTTGGCCTTCGACGCTGAGCGTTGGTATCTGTCGAAGCTGCACCCCAAACGCTATGGCGATAAGGTCGATCTGACGTCCGGCAACCAGCCTATCCAGCAGCTATCCGACGACATGCTGGATGCCCGCATCGCTTCCAAGCTGAAGGCGCTGGGGTGATCGCGGATAAGCTCGAATTGCTGGCGTTGCTCGAAGAGAAGGAACGCCGCCAAGCTGGTCGCCGGCTATGGACTTATTACCCTGATGAAGGCCCGTTGCGCCGCGAGCTGTACGGAAAGCATATGCAGTTTTTCGCGGCTGGCCTCCAGCACCGTGAGCGCGCTGCGGTCGCTGCCAACCGCGTCGGCAAGAGCGAGGGTATCGGAGCCTACGAGGTCACCTTGCACCTGACGGGGCTGTATCCCGACTGGTGGCCAGGCTATCGCTTTGACCACCCGACCAACTGGCTGTGCGGCGGCGACACCTCTACCACGACACGCGACGTGCCTTGTCGGAAGCTGTTCGGCCCGGTGGAGGATCGCGGCACCGGCATGATCCCGCGCGACACGATCCTCGGCATGACGACGGCATCGGGTGTGCCGGGGCTGATCGACATTGGCACCGTTCGACACGTCAGCGGCGGCAACAGCGTGTGCCAGTTTCGTAGCTACGATCAGGGCCGCGCCAAGTGGCAGGGCACCGAGCGCGACGGCATCTGGCTGGACGAGGAGCCGCCAATGGACATTTACACCGAGGCGCTGATCCGCACGATGACGACGCGCGGCATGGTGATCGCCACCTTCACACCGCTGTCTGGCCTGACCGACGTTGCGCTGTCGTTTCTGCCTAATCTGGCACCTGTCGCGTGAGCAAGTGGTCCATCCAGATCGATTGGGACGACGTGCCCCATCTCTCGGCGAACGACAAAGCCGAGTTGATGGCGTCGATCCCCCCACACCAGCGCGATGCGCGATCCAAGGGCATACCGGCGCTGGGCTCAGGGGTGATCTACCCGGTGAGCGAAGACGACTGGATCGTTGAGCCGTTCCAGATCCCGGCATACTGGCCACGAGCCTATGCGCTTGACGTCGGATGGAACCGCACGGCTGTCATTTGGGGCGCTTGGGACCGCGAGACAGATACGATCTACGAGTACGACGAATACTACGTCGGCGAGGCCCCTCCGCAGGTCCACGCCGAGGCGATCCGCGCACGGGGCGACTGGATCCCAGGGGTAATCGATCCTGCCTCGCGGGGCCGCAGTCAGGTCGACGGGCGGGCGTTACGGGACGAGTACGCGACGATGGGGCTCGACCTGCATCTCGCCAATAATGAGGTCGAGGCCGGCATCTTCGCGGTCTATCGTCGCTTACAGTCTCGCCGGCTCCGCGCGTTCTCCACGCTTCAAAACCTGCGATCGGAGCGCCGACTATATCGCCGAGACGAGAAGGGTAAGATCGTCAAAGAGCGCGATCACCTCATGGACGCTGAGCGCTATCTGGTGATGTCCGGCATGGGTCGTGCAATGACAAAGCCGGTGGAGCGGTATGACGATGAGCGGGCTCGTCCGTCTGATCGCTACGAAACCACTGGGTACTAACGCCTAGTATTATCCCCGCCGAACCTGCCTAATGTCCGAACCCGTCCATTCAGGAGACGGGTTCATGACGACCGAGAAGAAGCCTGAGGCGAAGGCTCCGACGCAGGGCGATCGTATCGACGCGCTCGAAGCTGACGTGGCTGCGATCAAGGAAGCGCTGGCCACTGGCGACAGTACGCTGATCGCTGGCACTTTCACTGCCAAGCCGAAAAAGGCTGACGAAGCCAAGGGCGACGAGTGATCGCCTGATGGCGACGCTCCCCCAAGACGCGCTGATGATCGAACCGGACGCTTTCGCAGGCGAGCCGGTCGATGTCGTTTTGGGGGAGCCGCCTGCGATCGAAAAGCTGCTCTCGCTGGCCAACAGTGTAGGCGACATCTCCGCGGCGTGGAGTGAAGGTGATCTGTCCCGGCTGGGAGCGGACGTGGTTGCCGACTACACGAAGGATGATGCCGACCGCGCTGACTGGAAGCGAGTGGTCGAGAAGGCGCAGCGGTCGGCGGCGCAGGAAGCCAAGGGGCAGAAGGACTATCCCTGGAACCGGGCGTCCAACGTTCACTACCCGTTGCTGACGGTGGCCGCGACCCAGTTCAACGCTCGCGCCTATCCCGCGATCGTGAAGGGCGACGAGGCAGTCAGCGTTAAGGTCGTCGGTGCCGACAAGGGCCGGCCGGTGATGATCCAGACGCCGCAAGGTATGATCCCTTTGCCGATGATGGGGCCGCAGGGTCCGATCATGGGGCCGGACGGACAGCCGCAGATGGTGTGGGCTGTGCCGCCGGGCGCGAAGGCCGCTCGGGCTCAGCGCGTGCGCGACTACCTCAACACCGTCCTGTTCTACCGCATGGAAGATTGGGAGAGCGACACAGACGCACTGTTGCTTCAGCTTCCGATCGACGGCTGCGCTTTCCGCAAGGTCTGGTACGATGTGGCCAAGCAGGAGCAGCGTGCCGCGCTCGTCTCCGCCCTGCGCATCATCGTGCCTTCGGGCGCGCGGTCCTGCGATACGACGCCGCGGCTCACCGAAGAAGTGCCGGACGTCTTCCCATATCAGATCCAAGAGCGGATGCGGCTAGGCGAATACCGCACCACTGAATTGCTGCCTGAGGGTGATGACGACCAATCGCCCCGTCTGCTCTTGGAACAACACCGCTTGATCGACGTGGATGGTGACGGCATCCAAGAGCCGTACATCGTCACGGTTGACCACTCGACAGCGAAGGTGCTGCGCATCGAGGCGAATTACAGCCCGCGCGATGTCGCCATGAACGACAACGGCGACGTGCTGTCGATCAAGCGCCAACAGTTCTACATCAAGTATAGCTTCTTCCCGCATCCACAGGGCAAGTTCTACGACATCGGGCTCGGGCATCTGCTTGAGCAAATCGGCGATGTCGTCAACACGTCGATCAACCAGCTCATTGACGCGGGTCATGCTCAGGTAGCGGGGGGCGGGTTTATCGCTTCCGGCATCCGGTTGCAGGGTCAGGGCCGCACGTCGTCGCTGCGCTTCGCGCCGGGCGAGTACAAGACCGTCAACGGCGCGACCGGTGACCAGCTGCGAAACGGCATTTACGAGCGCACCTTCCCCGGCCCTTCGCAGGTGATGGTGTCCATTCTCGACATGATGCTGTCGGCGGCTCGCGACATCTCCAGCGTGAAGGATGTCATCACCGGTGAAGCATCGAACAACGGGCAGGTCGGCACCACGCTGGCGTTGATCGAGCAGGGATTGCAGGTCTTCACCGCGATCTACAAGCGCATCTATCGCTCGCTGCGTGAGGAGTTTGCTCTCCTCTACTCGAATATCTCGCGCTTCGGCGGCGAGAAGGCTGCGGCTGATTACCTTGAGGTGCTTGACGATCAGTCGGCCGACTTCGAGGCGGATTTCAACGCGTCCGATTTCGACATTCGGCCCGTGTCTGACCCCACCAGCGTGACGCGGATGCAGAAGCTGGCGCGTGCGCAGTTCGTTATGTCCGTGGCGGCAAACAACCCGCTCTACGACCAGCGCAAGGTTCACCAGCGCGTGCTTGAGGCGGCTGATGTCGAGGATGCGGACGAGCTGTTCGCGCCGCCCCCGCAGCCTGACCCGATGGCCGCGGCTGGCGCCCAGGCCGAGCTGGCCAAGACTGCATCCGAAACCGAGCGCAACAGCGCTTCGGCCCAGAAGGACCAAGCGCAGGCCATCCGCACAGCCGCGGAAGCCGGCATGATGATGGGAGGCGCCGTTGACCCCCTCGCAGGAGGAGTTCCAGGCATGGAGAACGGACCCGGTGACGCGCTGGGTTATGGGAGCGATGGCCTCCTTCGCCGGCTTGCAGCGTGATGAGTGGATCACGCGCACCTTCGACAACGGAGAGCCGCCTGACCCGGTTTTGCTCTCGGAGCTTCGCACTCGCGCGGATGCGTACCGCGCCATCCCCGACACAACCTACGAAGATTGGATGAGCGCTCATGGGAACGATCCCCAGCCTGAATGACTGCAACCCCGGCCTGCGTCCGGTCGAATACTACGTGCTGATCGCCCCTGAGGCGACCGAGGAGCGCACGGCCGGCGGCATCTACATCCCGCAGGCCAAGCGCGAAACGGATGAGGTCGCGACGCAGCGCGGGCGGATCGTGGCGCAGTCGCCGCTGGCGTGGACGTTCGCCGAGGGTGACGATCATCGCGGCAAGCCGGGCGATGTGGTGCTGTTCGGCCGCTATGCCGGCTCGTTGATCGAGGGTGCCGATGGCAAAACCTACCGGCTGTGCCGCGACAAGGACGTGGCGGCGATCTTCCATGGAGAGGCGGCATGAAGTGCTACCTGCTGGCGGCGCTTGCCGTATTCTGTCTCGCCGCTCCCGTGTCGGCACAAACTCTGTCGAAGACCCGCGCGACGACCGCCGTGTCGGCTGGCTTCGTACTCCGCGCTGGCACGAGTAACCTCGCCGGCCTGAGCATCACCACTGGTGCATCGGCTGGCTATGTGATGTTGTTCGATGCCACGACGGTGCCGGCTGATGGTGCTGTTACCCCGGCTCGATGCCTCCCGATCGCGGCCAATACCGGGCTGGATCTGAACTTCCGCGGGTCACCGCTCCGGTTCGATAATGGCGTGGTGGTCGTGTTCTCGTCCACTGGCTGTTTCACGAAGACGGCAAGCGCGACGGCATACCTCGCGGGCGATATCCAATGATCGCCGCGCTGCTTCTCGCGCAAGTCGTGACGCCGCTTAACCCAGTTGGTGTCGATACGACGAACCTCGCCACCAAGCTGGAGGTCCAAACGGCCGCGCAGAAGGCGCAACAAGCCGCTGACGCTGCTGCGGCGGCATGCCAGCCTAGCGCCACGATCCCGCCCATGGAGACGGTCGGGGGCGCTGCGGGCAGCGGCGACGCGTGTCGGCTCGCGAACGCCGTGCAGCCGCGCATCAGCCGCACAGTGCAGGGTGTCACTGCAACGGGCGGCACTGGCGCTGTGGCGTGGCCTGCGATGCCCAGTCCGCCGCGCCTGACCGTGACGCCCTATGTCACGTCGACAAGCGCCGCGAGTGCGCCGCTGTGCTTCCCTGTTGCTGGTACGGTTACCGTCACCGGTGCCACGATCAAGTGCTTCACGACGCAGAGCGTCACCGTCTCAATCCTTGGCGCTGTCGTCGCGCCCATCACCACCGCAGCAGCCGGCGTCACGTTCGACGTTCTGGCTCTGCCTGCTTCGTAGGGGAGTTAGATCATGGGCGTTACCAACTTCGATGCCGTGGAATTCAATAGCGCTGGGCCGAAGACCTCCAACGCTGTGGCAGCCAACCTCGGCGTCAACATCATCAACCTGAAGCCGTCGAACACGCTTCGCATCCGTGCTGCGATGGCCAACCCGAGCCGCAACGCCCTTGTGGCGTGCATCGGCCCTTCGACCGTAGCAGGACAGTCGACCGGCGGTGGGGCGACGCAGGCAGTCAACTCGTGGCCGATGCAGCTTGCCCGCATGTTGCAGGCACAGGGCATACCGGCTGGAGCCAACAACTTCTTCGGCGACAAGGTAGGTTACGGCGGCGCGCAGACGGGCGCCGCCATCGCAGCGGCTGACGGGCGGCTGGTGTTCACGGGCAGCGCAGCGCCGACGAGTTTCGCAACGGTCGGCGGCAACGGCTTCGCTGTCGGGGCCGGTTCCGCAGGCACGATCGTATTCACACCGCAGGGACCGGTCACCAAGTTCGATATCTGGTGGCGTGATGGGGCAGCTGGCAATACATTCTCGTATGCGGTGGATGGAGGTGCAGCCACGAACCTCGCCACCAGCGGCACGATCCAAGTCGCCAAGACGACTGTCAGCGCAGGTGCTTCTGGAACGCATGCACTCACTCTCTCTTGGGTGGCAGGAACGCCTCGTTTGGTCGGCGTCACGGCCTATGATGATGCAGGCAATCGCCGCGAAATCAGCTTGCTCAATTGGGGAGCCAGCGGGCAGCGCTCGGCACAGTTCCTCAACGACACGGACGCCAACGCCTCGACGCTGAAGGCTTGGACAGCAATCGCACCGGATCTCTCAATCCTCGGTGACTGGGCGATCAACGACTGGCGTCAGTCGACCGACATCGGCGTATTCCAGGCAAACCTTGCGGCCGGTATCGCGCAGGGCAAGCTGTCGGGCGACGTGATCGTAGCGACACCCATCTACGACAGCGTGACGAGCGGCGCTACGCCGCAACAGGACGCCTACGCCGCGGCAACGATCGCAACAGCGCTCGCGGCTGACGTTCCGGTGCTTGACGTTCGCGCATCGTGGGTTTCGTTCGCGGCATCGAGCGCTGCGGGCATGGTCAGCGATACCGTTCACCCGACCGCGCTCGGCTATGGTCTGGAGGCCGCTTCCTACGCTGAGCTGTTCCGCCGCTTGCGAGGCATTTGATGTCCGGTCAACTGCCTCGCGGACGACCTAATATCAGGTCGGTATCAGCCACATCCTCGGCGAGTTCATGCTCGATGATGCGACATATCGCGAGCAGCGGGGCGCGTAGTTCATCTACCGACGTGGCGGCTTCGATCTGGCCTTTGGCGACGCGAATGTCGCGTAGCTGTTCCCGTGGCACGTACACCCAATCTCTCCCTGTTGCAGCCGTGTCCGCGGCTGTCGCTCTCAGCTATAATCAGGAAGTCGAGAGATGCGTATTCTGATTAGCACCATATTGGCAGTGGTCGCATCTTTCATCGCGGCGCCAGTGTCGGCCCAGACGCCGACGCTGAAGCGCGACGCCCCGCCGGTGGCGTCGGCCCTGGGCGAGCCTGTGGCGAAGAGCTGGCCGGTCTGGCGTGAGCAGTATCTGCGCGCGCTAGGCAAGATCACGAAGCCGGTCGGCGACATCGAGGTGCCCGAGCTGGGCGTCGACTTCACGAAGGTGCCCGCGATCGTCCCAACGAAGGAGGATGTCGCCTCGCTGATCGGCTGGACGCAGGATTATACCGGCGGGCAGAAGGGGGCGATCGCGCCGACCGGCCGCCCGGATACCGTCGGCGCGTTCCGGTTCGTCTGCAACCCCGGGCCCGTCAGCTACGACGACCCGCTCGTCTATCCGAAGCAGCCGGGCAAGAGCCACCTGCACCAGTGGTTCGGCAACACCGCGGCGAACGCGAACAGCACCTACGACAGCCTGCGCAAGACCGGCGACAGCACCTGCGTCAACGTCTTGAACCGCTCGGCATACTGGATGCCGGCGATGCTCGACGGCAAGGGCCACGTCGTCCGGCCGGACTTCATCAACGTCTATTACAAGCGGCTGCCAGCGGACGCCGCCGAGTGCCAGCGTCAGGGCAAGGCGTGCGTCGCGCTGCCCCGCGGCCTGCGCTTCATCTTCGGCCACGACGCGATGACCGGCAAGCCCGCGACCGGGGGCGGCTACTTCAACTGCGACGGCCCCACCGCGAAGCCCGGTCATTACGAGACGATCACCGAGGCTGCGGCCAACTGCCCCGCGGGCAACCGGCTGGGCGGGATCATTGTCGCCCCGCCGTGCTGGGACGGCGTGCGGCTCGACAGCCCGAACCACCGCGACCACATCGCCGACGCCGGCTACGGGTCGTGGGGCTACCTAAAGTGCCCGGCGACGCACCCGTACGTCATTCCTTCGTTCACGATGGGCGCATGGTACACCGTGGACGAAGCGCGCGCGGACAGCTGGTATCTGTCATCGGACGAGATGCCCGGGATGCCCCGCATGCCCGCGGGCTCGACGATCCACGCCGACTGGTTCGGCGCGTGGGACGACGACGTGATGGCGATGTGGATCGCGAACTGTATCGACAAGCTGCTCTCGTGCAGCTCTGGTGACCTCGGCAATGGGCGCCAGATGAAGGAAGTGAGCCGGGTGACGTGGAAGGCCGAACCGCGGCTTGTCCCTGTCCCAGCTCGCCCGTAGCATTTGCCTAGTATTTAGGCATACCGGCTTGATCCATCACCTTCTGCGATGATGCAGGAGGTCCGATGACCGAGTTCGTGGAAGGCCAGCAGCAAGCTGAAGAAACTGCGCAGATCGGCGCAGAGCAGCAGCCGGGTGCTGAAGGCGGCGCAGAGCCGCAGTCGCAAGCAGATCCTTTCGAAGATGTAGCCCGCGAACACGGCTGGACGCCAAAGGAAGAATGGCGCGGCAAGCCGGATGATTGGCGCGACCCGCGCGAATTCGTCGCCTACGGCATGAAGCGCAGCCGCGAGAGCGCTGACGAGATGAAGTCTTTGCGTTCCGAGGTAAAAAGCATCGGGCGCGTTGCCGAGGTGATCCAGCGCCGCGCCGTTGAGGATGCCCGCCGCGAGGTAGAGCAGCGCTTTGCCGATGCGGTCGAGCAGAAGGACCATGAGGGCGCCCGCGCCGCTCGCGAGGAACTGACGCGCATTGATCGCGAGGCCTCCGCGCCGGCTCAGGATGAGGTGCAGTCCTTCATTGCTCGCAACTCATGGTTCAACCAGAACCGCGGCGCCACTCTGATCGCGCAGGGCGTCACCGCCCAGCTCGCGCAGCAGGGCGTCAGCGTCAGCGAGCAGCTACGCGCGGCCGAAGAAGCTGTCCGCGCCGAGATGCCGCACCTTTTCGGGCAGGGGCAAGCTCCTGCCAAGCAGCCGGCCAGTGTGTCGGCGCCGCAGACCCGCGCTGCTCAGCCGAGCGCGCGTGCCAAGGGCTTCGCTGATCTCCCGGCGAATGCCCAAGCCGCAGGACGGGATTTCGTCAAGCGCGGTATGGTCAAGACCTTGGAGGATTACTCCAAGCTCTACTTCGAGGAGAACGCATAATGGCTCAGGCCCCGCGGGATCGCGTCACCGAGGAAGCCGTACAGCGCCGCCGTCGCATGGATGGCACGCTTGACCAGTCGATGGACATGAAGCTTGCCGTTCCGCCCGCGATCGAGGCGCAGCATGGCCAGTCTCACCGCCTTCGCTGGTTCAACGACGTTGGCCCTCGGCTTTACAACGCCACCGAGCGCGACGACTGGGACAAGGTGCCCGGCGTCGACCCGCGGCCTGTCGGCACCAATGAGCATGGTAAGCCGATCATGGCGCACCTCCTGATGAAGCCACGCCAGTTCGATGAAGACGATCAGGCGCGCAAGGATGTGCAGCGGCGAGAACTCGAACAGGCGGCGCTTCACGGCGCATCCACCGACCCGGAAGGCCGGGACGCGACCGACGCTGACAAGCGTTTCGCTGACGCAGGCAACCGGCTCACCGCTTCGACCTATTCTCCGTAAGGAACCGCAGTCATGCCGAACGCCAATGCTCCGTTCGGGCTCATGCCCGTTCGCGACGGCGCCAGCGCACCCTACAACGACGGGACCGACCCGTACGCGCTGCTCGCCGCCGACAACACCGCCGTCTACCGGGGCGACCCGGTGGTCATCTCTGGCACCGCCGATGCCGTTGGCGTCTCTAGTGTCGTTCTCGCTAGTGCGGGTGCGGGTAACCGCGTCACCGGTGTCGTGGTGGGCTTTACGCCGAACCCCGGCATTGTCGCTGCGGGCTATCGCCTTGGCGGCAACGAGGTGCACGCGCTAGTCGAGCACAACCCTGACGCCGAATATGAGATCATGTGCAGCGGCAATCTCGCCGCGACTGATATCGGCGCCAACGCCAACCTGATCGCTGGCACGGGCGGCAACGCCTACAACATGTCGGGGTGGATGCTGGACAGTTCGTCCATCGCCACGACCGCCACGCTCCAGCTTCGCATCGTCGGCCTCGCGCGCCGACCGGACAACGAGTTCGGTCAGTACGCCATTGCCCGCGTCCGTATCAACCAGACCAGCGAAACCGGCGCGGCCGGCTCGACCGGCGTCTAAGGGAGGGCTGAGACATGCTTATCACCCGCGCAACCCACCCCTCCACGCTGTGGCCGGGCATCAAGAGCTTCTTCGGCCTCACCTATGAGGAGTGGGAGCCGCTCTACAACCAGATCTTCACCGAAGAGACGAGCGACAAGGCTTACGAGGAGGTATCCGAGCAGACCGGCTTTGGCCCGGCCCGGGTCAAGTCCGAAGGGCAGTCGATCGTCTATGACGTGGACGGCGAAGGGCGCAAGCAGCGCTTCACCAACGTCACTTACGGACTGGGCTACATGGTCAGCCGCGAAGAGATCGAGGACGACCAGTACACCTACGTGTCGCGCAATCGTTCGAAGGCGCTCGCCTTCTCGATGCGTTCCTCGAAGGAGATGGTCCATGCCAACATCCTCAACCGGGCTTTCAACAACCAGTATGTTGGCGCTGACGGTCAGCCGCTCATCTCCGACAGCCACCCAACCCGCGGTGGGCTTCAGTCGAACAAGGTGGCGGACGCCGATCTGTCGGAGTCGTCGCTGGAAGACGCCTTCAAGCTCATGTGGTCGGCGAAGAACGCTCGCGGTCTTCCGATCGTGCTGCGTGGCGTCAAGCTGGTCATCCATCCCAGCGAGCTGTTCAACGCCGAGCGCATTCTCAAGTCGACCATGCGCGTCGGCACCGCGAACAACGACACGAACGCGATCCGTTCGATGGGTCTGGCGCCGCAAGTGGTTGCCAATCCCTACCTGACGGACCTTGACGCCTGGTTCCTGCGGACCAACGTCGATGGCCTCACGACGTACAAGCGCCGTGCGGTCGAATTCCAGAAGGCCGACGATTTCGACACCGAGAACGTCAAGGCGAAGGCCACCGAGCGCTACAGCGCCGGCTGGTCGGACTTCCGCGCCATCTACGGCTCGCAGGGCACCTAAAGCCCAGGGGAAGGCCCGGCGCCCTCATAGGCCGGGCATCAGTTTTCAGGAGGCGGTATGGCTCGGGGAATTTGCGACCGCTGCGGCTTTGAATACGACCTCGCCGACCTTCGCAAGGAGTGGACAGGCTTGATGGTCTGCGATGCCGACTGGGACAAGCGCCCCGCCGAGATGCGCCCGCCCAACCTTCGCGCAGAAGGCGTCCCGTTACGCAACGCGCGTCCCGAACCCGCGCCCATCTTTGTCGATCCCGACGTGCCGTTCGATCAGGACAGCTTGTAATGGTCACCAGCTTCACGATGACGGCTCGCGACATGGTAACGCAAGCCATGCGCGAGATTGGCGTAATCGCCTCGGGCGAGCAGCCGACCGCAGACGAAATCTCTGATGGCATCGTGCGGCTCAATTCGATGCTGAAGGCCTGGGCAGCAAAGGGGTTGAACCTATGGCGCGATACCGCGTCGACAATTGACTTTGCCGCGGGTGTTTCGTCAGCGATCCTACCCGGCGCGCTGTCGGTCGGGAGCGCGCGGCTGGTGCAGGACGGGTACGAGCGTATCCTCCAGCTATGGCAGGCTGATCAGTTCGCCGTGCTGCCTACCAAGGATCAGCGCGGAACGCCTATCATTTATATCCTGCGTCAAGACGTGACCGGCATCGTGATGCAGCTATGGCCGGTGCCGGATCAGGCTGTCACGGTAGCATACGACTATGGCCGCATCACTGGCGACGTGATCCAGCCCAGCGATCCGGTCGACGTACCGCAGATGTTTCAGGAGGCGGTGTGGAAGAACCTAGCCGTGAAACTGGCGCCGACGTTCGGCAAGGTGCGCGCTGACCCGCAAACTGTACAGGTTGTCGCCGCTGACGCTGCACAGCTGGAACGCGACATGCTCGATTGGGACCGTCCGGCCTCGTATCAGCTTGGCCCCGATCTGGATCAGTACCCGTGACCTCGCTCGCTTACGGACGCGCAACGTACCGTCGTCAGGCTGCGGGACTGCCCGAGCTTCGGCTTGTCAACATGTACGTCGAGAGCGCTGCCACGTCGCAAGACGGCATCGTTTTGCTCAATCGGCCTGGCTTGCGCCAAGATCAGACCAAAGGCAGCGGCCCAATTCGCGGTCTATTTTACCAAGATGGTACGCTGTCCAATACGCTGTTCGCGATAAGTGGCGACCGGTTGATCGGGAGTATGGATCTTGGAGCGGTCAACGGCACAGGTCCGGTCAGCTTCGCTGCATCGGCGACCGAAATTGTCGTCACGGCCGGCGCCAGTATGCTGCGCGCCAGTGAAACAACAGCTGTGCCGGTGACATTCCCGGATGGTGCGAGCGTAACATCTGTCGCTTACCTTGGCGGCTTCTTCATCGCGTTGCGGGCCGGTTCGCAACGGTTCTACTGGTCCAAGTTACGTGACGCCACGTCGTGGGACGCGCTTGACTATGCGTCTGCGGAAAGCTCCCCCGACCCGCTGCTTGACGTAGCGGTAACCGGGGACGTCATGTGGTTGCTAGGCACAAGTACGATCGAGCCATGGGCGTTAAGTGGGGATGCGACCTTACCCTTCTCTCGCGTTGAGGGGCGAAACTACCAGCGAGGCGTGAAAGGCACCGGCTGTGCGGCTGCGCTTGACAACAGCCTGTTCTGGATCGGTGACGACAATCGTGTCTACCGTTCTGGTGCCGCGCCGGATGGCTTGTCTGATCCGGGCATTGAGGAACGCATCGCCGCCGCCACGGCGGTATCTGCCTACGCGTTCGAGCAGACCGGGCATAAATTCTTCTGCGTCAGGCTCGACGCCGAAACGGTATGCTACGATGTTGCGACCCGTGAATGGTCGGAGAATGACAGTTTTCAGCGCGCCAACTTCCGCCCCCGCTGCGCTGTCCAGGTGCACGGTAAGCCACTGCTTGGAGACGATAGTTCGGGCATCATTTGGTCGTTAGACCCCGCCGCCTATGACGATGCCGCCCAGCCGATCTCCAAAGTATTTACCGCCTTCCAACCCGTTCAAGACGGCTCGTTCTCATTGGACGTGGTGCATCTGGACGCGGATTTCGGATCAACGCCAGCGTTGGTCGGCCAAGGCGCTGATCCGATCGTGGAAGTCCGTACATCGCGCGACGGCGGACGGACGTGGAGCGAATGGCGTCAATCTCGGCTTGGTCGACAGGGCCAATACCGTGCGCGGGCGTCGTGGCGCAGGTTTGGTAGCTTCGACGCGCCAGGTGGAATTTTCGAGTTCCGATGCACTGATCCTGTGCGGTTTCGAGTATCTGCGGTGCGCTCTAACGAGGCGCAAGGCGGTCGTTCGCGCTGATGGCTGTAAAACTGCCCCGCCTGTTGTCCGGTGCGCCGATCGTGGATGCAGACGGCCGACCCACATTGTCGTTTACGCGCTACTGGCAACAGTTTGCCGAGCAGATCGAGCGCGTATTCAACGCCATCGCGCAAATCCTCGGCATCACTGATCAACTTGACGAGGCGCTGAAGCAAGCCCAGCGGGCTATAGAAACGGCGCAGGAAGCCGCGCAGACCGCGCAGGAAGCCGCCAGCCAGGCTCAGGAGCAAACCGATAGCGTGAAGCGCGAGACAGCGTTGCAAAACAGCTATATTGAGCCATCAAGTGTCGTGTCAGCCACGACGGCGACGATCACGATCATCGCTCACACCCGCTATTACGGCGACGGGACCAGTGTTGCAGTAAATGGCGGGACCGTCTCCGCGACCGCGGCTGGCGATACCGATTACGTCGCCTACGAAGATCCCGACCGTTCGGGAGGCACGGTGACGTACTTGGTTGGCACCACACCACCGGTCCAGAGCGGTGATCTCCATGTTGTCGGCGCCGTCCGCATTCCAGCGACGGGTACGGAGGATGGTGGTGAAGGCCCCCGCCGGCCCGGCTACGTCGCGCCGCGTCAGGCACTGGATTGATCCGGAGGGAAACTGATGCGGCGGTCATCAACCGCATCGTCAATCACCCGGCTGTGCTGCCTCATTTCGACCTTGGACATAAGGGCAAGTTGGATTTTGGCCCCTGCGTTGACCGTCCAGATAGCTATGTCGTGCTGACAGACGGCGAGGCTTGTGGCGCATTGTTCGAGTGGTCTGCGCCTAGCGTCTGGCAATGTCATACCATGTTCCTGCCTGAGGTGAGAGGTGCGCGGGCAATCGCGGCGGCAAAGGAAATGGCTGCGTTCATGCTCGCCAACCACGCCGACATGCTGTGGGGGGAGACGCCTAGTATTCATCGCGCTGCCCTCTGCTTTAACCGCAGAGTTGGATTTCAGTGTGCCGGGATCGGCTTCCATGACGTGTTGGGCGAAGTGCAGCGCTTCGTCCTGAGGAAGCAGAATGGTAGCTCCCCTTGTAGCAGCATCAGCGATCTCAGCGGGAGCAAGCCTGTTCTCGGGGATCACGGGCGGTAAGGGTGCTAAGAAGGCAGCCGATGTCGCTGCTAAGTCCGCCGCGGCTGATCGCGCGCTGGCGCAGAACATCTATCAGCAGAACGTCGGCATGGCGCAGCCGACCGTTGATCGGGGCAACGCGGCCGGCGCGCAAATCAACGCCCTGCTAGGGCTGGGCGGCAACGCGGGCGCGGCACAGGACGCGCTAGCGGCTTGGCGAGGATCGACCGGCTACCAGACCGGCTTGAACGAAGGCCAGAACGCTATCAACACCGGATATGCCGCGCGTGGCGCGCTGGAGAGCGGGGCCGCGCAGAAGGCGCTGCTCAAATACGGCACCGACTACAGCAACCAGAATTTTGGGCAGTATGTCGGGATGCTCGGTAACCAGCAGGGAGCGGGGCTGAATGCCTTGGGCGCGGTGACCGGCTCGGGTGCCAGCTACGTCAATCAGGTCACGAATTCCAATCAGGGAGCAGCCAGCGCGCAGGCCAACGCGGCTCTGTACGGCGCTCAGTCCCAGCAGAACGCTTTGGCTGGGATCGCCAACGCAGCGGGCACCTATTTCGGGCAAAGCAGCTATGGTAACACCACGCCTTCAGCTCTGGGCATGCCGGGCGGGTATAACTCACCAGGCTACGGGTCGCTGACCAACAGCTACGGCATGATCCAGCAAAACCCGTTCAATTACTTCGGCGGAAGGAACCCGTTCGGTGGCTGATGTAGAGCAGGAGCTTGCATCGCTGCGTGAGAAACTGGCTGTTCGTGAGGGACGCCCCGGGCTGAGCGAGAATGTCGCCGCCATCAAGGCTCGCATTGCCGAGTTGGAGAAGCGCTGATGCCGTTGCAGATCAACTGGGGCATCCTGAGCGGCGCGCCTGATGCTGGCGCGGCGTTCTCGCAGGGTTTCGAGACGGCGCGGACGCAGCGCAAGCAGCAGGTGCAGGAGGATGCACTAGCCGCTTATGGCGCCAATCCCGGCGGTCCTGTCCCTGCGGCATTGTGGGCTGCCAACCCTCAAGCAGCAGCTCTCGCCGCGAAGAACAGTCGCGAGGTCGGGGCTCTCAACCGTCAGATGCAGGGCAACAGGGTTTACGCCAACATCCTGCGCGGAACGCCCGATGCGTTGGGTGGTGCGGCACCCGCTGTGGCATCATCATCCAGCGTTCCGTTGGTAGGCTCTCCAACCGACGCAAGTGGCGACATCGTTGTCACAGGTGCGCGCCAGCAGGCAGCAGCACCAATGCCTACTGTCGCCGACCTTGCCGAATACGACCCGAAACTTGCGGCTGACCTAACAGAGCATGTAGGAAAGCTGACAGATAACGAGCAGAAGCAGTTCACCCACCGGATGGGAGTAGGCGCGGCGGTGGCCTTGGCTGCTTCTGACCTTCCCGTATCTGAACGCGCGGCATTTATCGACAGCAGCGCCCCTCTACTAAAAGATGCGGGCTGGACTGCGAATGACATTGCCGCGTTCGATCCGACTGACGATAACATCCGTGGGCTCGTCAACATCGGAGCCGGCGTTGACAAGATCATTGCTGATCGACGCTCCGAAGCCGGGCAAAAGGTCACGATGCGGGGGCAGGACGTCAGCGCGTCTACCGCACGTCGTGGTCAGGATATTAGCGCAGCGACTACGCGCCGCGGGCAAGACATGTCGGCCGCGACCGCAGCTGCTGGCCAAGCTGTGTCAATGCGCGGGCAGGATATGGCTCAAGCCGGTCGCGAAGCTCCGAAGCCGGCAACGGTCGCACTCGCAAAAACCAAACTGACAGCCCTCGACGCCATCGACAATCAGCTCAACCGCGTTGAGAAGGCACTGAAAGCCGCAAAATACCGCGGCCCGGTCGCTGGCCGATTGCCCGGTGGCATCAGTGGTAAAGACAGCGCAGCCGACGCGGCTATCCGCCAACTAGCGCCACTTATTCGACAGCTTACGCGCGTCCCAGGCGAGGGCGCGATGTCGGATTACGAGAGTCGGCTTGCTGAAGCAGGCCAGCCTAGCCGCGCGCAAACGGATGAGGGTTTAGCTGAGACGCTGGCGGGTTACCGAGATCTCATCAACGCTACACGATCGGGGTACCGCGATCTTGCGGGCAAGCCCGCCCCCGCCGCCCGCCGCGACGGCTTCAAGGTGGTCCGCTGATGGCCCGTCAGTACAAGATCACCACGCCTGATGGCGAAGCGATGACGGTCGAAGGGCCGGAAGACGCGACGGATGACGAGCTGATCTCGTTCGCACAGGACCAGCTTCGCCAGCGGGGGTCGAAGTATGTCGGCCGGCAAACCGTCGTCGCGAAGCCCGTGGCTGCGCCAACGATCGCTCCCACGCCGGTGGAAAACGCTTTGTCGCCGGGCGCGCAGCGGCTCTATGACGCGCAGGAGAGGATCGGCGCTCCTTCGGGTATCGGCACGCTTATCAATCAAGGCGCGCTCTACGGGCTCTCTGATGAAATCGCCGGCATTGGCAACGCACTGGTGAATGTCGTCAAGTCGCCTTTCACCGGCGAATTCGACCCAAAGCAGGCGTATTATGACGCCCGTGATGCCGAGCGTAAGCGTGCGGATGATGCACTGTCGGCCTCGCCGATCGCAGGTACGCTCGCGACGATCCTTGGTGGCTTCGTTGGTATGAACCCGGCCGGCGCAGTTCGCGCCGTGCCGAATGCGCTATCGGCGATCAAATCCGGTGCGAAGGTCGGTGTGCTAGGTGGCGCGCTGGCTGGCTTTGGTGGTGGACGCGACACCGAAACTAGCATCACTGGCAGCATTTTGGGAGGCGGGTTAGGCGGCGCTCTAGGAGGTGTGGTCCCGGTCGCGGGGTCGGTCGCAACAAATCTCCGCGCGGGAGCGTCACGCCTGCTCGGCAAATCGCAGGATGAGCTGGCGCGCGAGATCGTTGGGAAGGCTATCGCTGCTGACGCCAACACAGGCGCCAGCGCAGGCGCTATGATGGATGAGGCGCGGAACCTTGGCGTGCCATTCATGCTTGCCGACACGGGCGAGAATGCCCGCACCCTCGCTGCCTCAGTGTCGCGTCAGCCTGGTCCATCGCGGACGATCGTTCGCAACGCGGTTACCGAACGTCAGCAGCAGCAAGGTGACCGCGTTCGAGGGTTCATCGAGCGCGATCTTGGTCCTGTCGCCAACACTTATGAGGTTTCCGACCAGCTTCAGGCTCAAGCGCGACAGGCAGCGGCACCCATTTACGAGCGGGCCTACGCAGCGCCGGTCGTTTCGACGCCTGAGCTTGATGCGATCCTGACGACCCCTGCGGGGCGCCAAGCGCTGAGTCGCGCTCGCACGATCGCTGCAAACGAACGCCGCGATCCGTCCGAGATGGGCTTCGCGCTGGATGAAAACGGCGATGTCGTACTTAATCCGGTCCGCCTCGACCTCTTCCAAAAACAGGCTGAAGCCAAAAGCGCATTCGATGCTGCTCAGGAGGCGCATCGTCTTGCGTTGCGTACCGCCGGCTCGGACACAGATGCTTCACGAGAGGCGCTGCTTCAGGCGCGTGCTGGGCTAACCGACGCCACCAGCGCTCTTGATGGCCGGCTAGCAGAGGGAACGGCTGCGACCCAGAATGGGTACACCACCCAAACGCTGGATTACGTAAAGCGTGGCCTAGATGATTTACTTGAACCCAGTCGCAACCCGCTCACCGGCAAGCTGGTTCTTGACGAGGCCGGTCGAGCCATCAACGATGTGCGAGCGAGCCTCGTCAACGAGGTCGATCGTCTTAATCCCGCCTATGCCGAGGCCCGATCAGCATATGCTGGTCCTGCGTCAGCGCGGTCTGCTCTTGAAGAAGGTCGCGACGCTCTACGCTGGTCTGATGAGGAGCTAGCCCGTAAAGTCGGCTCACTCTCTGATCCAGACCGCGAGCAATTTGCGCTCGGCTACCGATCGGCGCTTGCAAAGTCGTTAGAAGGCCGCGTTGATGACGCTGACAAGGCGCGAGCTGTTCTGGGCACACCTGCGAAGCGCGCCGCCCTGCAAACATTGTTCGGCGGCGACGAAGGGCTGGCACGCTTTGAGGCGTCTCTTGGCCTTGAGCGCTCGGGCAATGACACATTCCGGGCCGTCGCGACAGGCTCGCCGACCGCTGAGCGCCTAGCCGCGGATGCGCAGACGATGGACCCCGGATTGCAGGAAACGGCCTTCAACGTCGCGGTTAGGGGCGCGCAGGGCGGTGGTATCAGCGGCATGGCCCTGTCGCTGCTCAGCGAAGCCGTTGAAGCTGGTAAGTTCGGCCGCGGTGAGGCCGGACAGCGCGTTCGTCAAAGCATTGCTTCGCTGCTCAGCGAGTCTGATCCTGCGGCCCTCCGCCAAGCTGTTCAAGAGGCTAACGCTGCGGTTCAGGCTGCCGAGGCTCGGCGCATCGGCGCATACTCGCGTAGCATCGACACCACTGCTGGTCTTATCCCGGGCCTGACTGTCACGGGCAGCAACATCGGGAGGTAGTCGCTTCATTCGAAGCGCGAAGGGATCTTGTGTTCGATCGTTTCTAGACGGCGTTCGGTCGCCTGCTGTTTTTCGATATTTAGGTCACTGGCTGAAATAATAAGCTGCCTTGTCGCGCGGGCGTTTGCGGCCATGTCGAACCAGATGCCCGCAAGCAAAACACAGATGATGACGAGCAGACCTACGATCATCTGCCTAGTATACCTTGCCCGTCTCGCCCCGCATAGCGGTTTATGATCGGCCCGGATGGCGCCTCCCGTGCATGAACCGGAAGCGACATGGCTGACCCATTCGAGCTATTCTACCTCCCCTTTCGGCCCGCGCTGGACCCGAATGGGCTGGTGGTGCCGGGCGCGAAGCTAGCGTTTTTCATTTCAGGCACGAACACGCCGCAGACCGTGTACGCGGACGCTGCATTGACGGTGCCGCTTGATAACCCCGTTGAGGCAAACGCGGCTGGGAAGTGGCCTCCGATCTACATTGATCCTTCACTGTTGTACCGAGTGCTTCTGTCCGATGCGCTCGGGGCCACGCTTGACGAAGTCGACCCATATGTGCCCGGCTCTGTAGGTGGCGCGACGGGTGCGGCTGGGGCAGCCGATAACACTTACACAGCCTTGGCCACCTTCAAGGCGTCGGACATCGACCGCAAGGCGGCATCGCTGGTCGGCGTGCCGGGGGTTCCCGATGGGCGCTTCTATTGGACCCCCGGCGACTTCACCAGCAAGGCGGACGACACGACGTACATTGCGGCGGATGACGTGCCGCCCGCGGAGGGGGCCTGGGTCCGGCAAGGCGAGCTGTTTCTTCGCCCGGCCGCACTGCTTTCGAGTGGTGCGATAGACAACGACAGCATCGCCCGCGCGATTTCGATCGGATCGAAATTCGCACCGTCGTGGGCGACGAAGGGCGTGGTATTCCGGATCAACGACGAAATCGTCATTCCCGCTGGCGTTTGCTTCGATGCCGGAGGCGCAACGTTCCAGCAGATCACGCCCGGAAAGAATGCCTTCCGCCTGAGTGACGGCTCGAAGATCATCAACGCGACGATCATTGGACCTAACGGCAATCTCGATGGCGCGTCCTTTGAAACCTCGAATGGCATCTTCGCTGAGGGCGCTGAGCATGTCGTTGTAGAAGATTGCCGCATTAGCAACTTCCAGCATAATGGCATTTATCTGCGGAACTGCCTGTTCGCCACGGTGCGCAATAACACCTTTTACGGCAATCGCTACCTCAGCAGCACGTCCGCGGACATCATGGTCTGGTCCGCGTCTGGGACTGATGTGTATCGAGGCGCGCACCTCACGGGCAACCGCTGCTACTCGAACAACAGCCAAGGCATTTACGTCTCGGCTGGGGGCTCGGATCAGGACATCATCATAAACGGCAACTGGTGCGTGGCACTGGACTATGCGACCGCGGCGCTTGTCCCGCAGGCGACGCTGAAGCGGCGGTGGGGGATCGTACTGGGCTATGGCCAGAGCGCCAAGACCGTGATCTGCACCGACAACCTGATCCGCAACACCAACTCGGGCGGCATCTACCGTCAGGCTGGTCAGACGGCGGGCGCGATCAATTATCCGGTCATCATCAAGAGCAACATCATCGCGGATACCGGTCTGATCCCGGCTGGCGGACCCATTCAGCCGGGGCTGTCGTCGGGCATCTGCCTCGCTGCGCAGGGCGATGGCGATCTGGTCGAGGGCAACCTCGTTATCAACTCGCTCGACCCCACGTTCGGTGGCTCGGCGGGCATCTGCGTGCAGCCGAACGGGGAGCCGATGCAGACGGCCTCCACGATGGTACGCGGGAACACTATTGTCGGATCAGCCTCGCATTCGGTTGCCGTCGTGTATGGCGCGCGCAATGTCACGGTGGAAGGCAATCGGTCGGTCGGTGCCGAGAGATCGGACTATTATTACAGCCAGACCATCGTTCGGAGCATCGCGGAAACGTTCACCTTAAGGGGCAACAGCGCCATCCGTCCTAACACGACGGCCCCCGCCATTCAGCTGGGCCTCAACGTCAGCGCGAGTAACGAACGCATCATCGTCGACGGCAATGTTCTGACGGGAGCCGGCCTCACGGCGACTGCCTTGGAAAACACCGGCATCCTGTTCGATGCGAACGCGGTGTCGGCGGGCCTCACGATCCGCAACAACGAGATTGGCAACTTCCGGCACGGCATCGCACCGATTTTCTATGTCGGCAGCCTTCTGGCCGCGGAGATCACTGGGAACGCGATCCGCGCGTGCGACACCGCCTACGCCTTTGGGTCGTCCACATCAGCCGGCATGGTTTATGTCCAGAACGATCGCAGCTCGGGCAACACCAAGAAGTTTGGTGGTGGCGCGCTGGGCGGCAACCCGATCGCATTCGAGGTGGCGTTGAATGCCGGCCTTCCAACCCTCGTTTCGGCATCGCCCCCTACGATCGGAACATGGCCAGCTGGAGCCATGACGCGCACGCCTACACCGACAGTCGGGCAGCCCACGGCGCAATACTGCACGGTCGCCGGGGCACCGGGTACTTGGGTCGCGGGCGCCAATCTATGACGCGACGGCTATCCAGTTTGGGAGAATGACAATGCAGGACGTACCTATCCACTGCCCGGCCGATATCGACGCGACGGAAGCCGAGCAGAAGGCGTGTGAAGCGCCGAAGCCGGTGAAGCCGGGTCAGGATGGCGGCACCGCGACGCCGCAGTCCGGCGGCGGTGGCACTGGCAACCCGCCGGAACCCAAGCCCAAGTGAGCGCCAAGCTCGTCACCTTCGGCATTCTGTGCCTGCTGTCGATCGCGGTTGCGGCTTGCGCTCGGCATGACCGCGCGTGCGCGGTGAAGGTGGCGGGCATTATCGCGTTGAACTGGCTGGCGTGCAACATGCCATGGATCAACGTCGATTGGTCGTATTCGGCAATCGTCCACGCATGGGGGCTGCCGGGCAAGCAGACGGACGGCATGGCGCTGTTCGACCTGGTGGCGCTGGTAACTGCGGTGCGCGTCTGCTGGCGGGTATGGTGGGCGCCGGTGATCTGGTCGGTCTACCTGATCGACCTGACGATGCACGCAGTGGCTTGGAGCGCAGGGCTTCAATACGTCGATTACGCTTCGGTTCTCGACGCCGGGCTGGCTGTGCAGCTGGCTGTCATCTTCATGGCTGGAGGGCCGGGCTGTGCCGATCGTTTGTCTGATTGCTGGGGTCGCGTTCGTGTTATGGGCCGCGCTTCCCGCCGGGTTCCTGAGGCGTGGTCGTGATTGACCAGAACGAGCATCGCGCGCTCTACATCGCGATGGCAGCGTTGGCGGGCTCCGTGACGGCGCTGTCGTTCATGCCATGGCGAACGATGCGCTGGAGCGAAATCGTGATGACCCTCTTTGTAGGGTCCGGCTTCGCTGCGTTTGGCGTCCCATATCTTGTCGGTGATCTTGCCGGCATCCAGATCGAAAACCTGCGTGCAATCTGCTTCTTCACCTATATCGGCGCGACGGGAGCCAACGCTTTCGTGCCGGTCATTATCCGTTGGGCAAAAGGGCGTCTTGAAAAGCTGCTGGGCGCGGAGGAAGCGGCATGATCGATATCCTCATCGCTGCCATGATGACCCTTGGGCGGCTGCTCGTCACCATTGTGGTCGTGGTCAAGATCACCCGCTTTAGAGAGACGATGAACGGGCTGGAGCGCACGGGGCTTGGCTTTGTCGGGGGCACCAGCTTTCTCACGATCCCCGTCATCTGGCAGCGAGAGGGAAGCCCGTTCGACCTGTGGGCGGCGACCATCCTGACGTTTGGCGTGCTGATGTTCCTGATCGGCCGCACGATCCGCGACAGGAAGCACGCCAACGCCAATCGAGCCGCGGCGGACGAGGCTCGCGGCTATCTCCAAAGCAGGGGGAAACTATGACCCGAGCAGCACTATTCGACGCCATCCGACCGTTCGCGCCCGACCGGCGCTTCCTCGCCAGCCATGTGCAAGTGATTGACGCGCTGGCGGACGCTTTCGGCCTCTCTCGCAATGGGGACGGCGCGCTTACCGTTGCGTTGCAGCTCATCAAGCAGTTCGAAGGGTGCCGTCTTGACGCGTACCCTGATCCCGGCACGGGTGGTGCGCCATGGACAATCGGCTGGGGAGCGACGGGAGCAGGCATCGTAAAGGGCGTGCGCTGGACGCAGGCGCAGGCCGATGAGCGGTTGGCAGCGGACGTGGCAAAATTCATGGCGGCTGTCGTGAAGGCAGCGCCGGTCGCTTCCGACAACCAGCGTGGAGCGATGACATCGCTTGCCTATAACATCGGAGAGCAGGCATTCCGCGACAGCACGCTGCTAAAGCAGCACAACGCAGGCAACTTTGCCGCTGCGGCCGATCAGTTCGGGCGGTGGACCCGCTCCGGCGGGCGGGTTCTGGCTGGGCTCACGCGGCGTCGTGCAGCTGAAGCAGCGATGTATCGGTCATGAGCGACACCCACAGCCTGATCGCCTTTCTCGCCGTGGTCTGCGCGATCGTGGCGCTGGCTCTGATCGGTGGGACCGGCTCTGACCTCGCCATCATGACCGGCCTGATCGGCGTGCTGGGCACGTTCCGCCCGCGCGAGCGCCCGAAGCCAGAACCCGCCGGCACCCCATCTGATCCTATCGCAACGAAGGAGATCGAACCGTGAAGATCAACCTCGGAAAGCTGCTCAAAGGCGCCGTCGCCAAAGCGAAAGCCAACCCTGAAGTCGCGCTGATGGTCGCGGGGCTGATTGCCCCCAAGCTGGTAGCCAAGGCTGCACCGATCATCATCGCTGCGGCCCAGAAGCCGGAACCTCAGTGAACACGAACTTATCCCGCGTCGCCTCGCGCTGAAGCCGTAGCGCGCCCATCGCCTCCAGTTTCTGTGCCAGCACGGATGCGGCGACGGCGTTGACCCGGTCGCGTCTCTGGCCAGCCAGTCGACCAGATCTAGCACCCCGTCCTGCTCGAACCGCCAGCGCCATAGTGCTTCGTCTGCCATGTCGTTCTCCTGAGTCGTGGAGAACGTAGCGGGTACAGGGGGATGTTGGACAGGGGTGTCAGGGGCGGCGGCGTTGTCGATCCCATGCGGTGAAAGCGCGCCGCCGCCCCGTTGCCGTTCCTACGCTTGGCAGGTCGGCGGGGTTGTTGCTGCGAAAGGCGTGGTGGGTGCACCGCTCCCCGAGAAAGCCCGGAGACCACGCCTACGACCAGCAAAGCACGCTGACCGCCGCAGCCCGCATAATCTACCCGCGACTCGCCGGAAAAGCAACGACGCTCTTGCTGTCAATTGGGTGGCGTGGTAGAAAGATCGGGCTGGGGCAGCGGACGTTCGAAGGGCCGTTGCTTAAATGACAAGACCATCGCGCCCAGCATCCTCCATCACGCCCGGCACCGCGTCCAGCGACGCCAGCAACCGCCTCGCCTCATCCCAATCGGTCGTAGCAACCTGACGGGTGCGACCACAGGGGAAGCGGCGCTCGATGGCTGCTTGGGTCGATCGGTAGCCTTCTGCATCATACTCGCGTGTCATACTCGTCCTTTCGACACATAGGCGGGAGGGGTAAGAGAGGGGGGCATGCGGTCAGCCTTTCACCGGGCAGCTGTCGCCCAGATCCTTGCCGGCCAGCACAATCTTGGCGTCGCGGAGGAACCGCCAGCCGTATACTCGCGGGTCAGTACCAACGGTGTCCCACTGGTAGCCTCGCGCCTTTGACAGCCGCTTCGCTGCCTTGATCTCGTCCTTGGTGAACAGATCGAAGACCGGCTGAAGCTTGTAGCCCATGACGTCGCGCGTGCGTGCCATCACCCCACCTCATGGTCGTGCTGAGCTGCTCGGGCGCGGAGGGCGGCGGCGGTGAGAAAGCGCGGCAAGGCATCGCGCCAGCGGCCGTTCCAGCCGGCCACGCCAAGCGTCTCGGTTGCGTCATTTAGGCACTCGGTGGCCTGCCCCTCCGGCACCAGCGCCATGGCGGCGTCGAGAGAGGCGGTGAAATCGCCCATTCGTTGTTCGTGGGTCAGCCCGCGAGGCTCCCAGCCCTTGGGTCGCCCATCACGCGTCTCTCCGAGGAAGATGCAATGAAGGCCGTTGAAAGGCGATACCGCCACGTAGGCCCCCTCAGGCGCAAAAATAGCACACCGGATCAGTGCGGATAGCTCCGCGTCCGGCCCCACCGCCTGCTCGACCCTTTCAGCCAAGCGCACGATCTCCGCAGCGTCAGCGGGCATGGTCGGTGGCCTGTGCCGCGATCTCGGCGTCCTCTGCCTTGTCCATCGCGATCCGCATTTCGGCATAAGACTGCGCGCCGCTCTTGCCGTATTTGTAATGCGGGTGCGTTGTTATGTCGCAGCCGAATAGGTGCTGCATAAGATGCGCCCCGGCCTCGTTCGCCACTTGATGCGAACAACCCGTGGCGTCCATGACCGGAACCGCCATATTGCAGAAAAGAGCCCAAGCGTATTCGGGATCGTTGTTGATTACGTCGGTCAGGGCGGCGTAAGGATGTTGCGTTTCAGCGGTCATGGTCTGCTCCTTGCGAGATGAGGTGGTTGCGCGCTTCAGTGCCGCGTTCGGTAAGCGTTATGCGGTCGCCAAAATTGCCGCGGTGACGGTCTAGGAAGCCGAGTTCGATCAGTTTCTCACCGGGCTTGTAACCGCGCGCGAACAAGTGCCGCTCTTCCAGCAAAAACGTCCGCTGCGCCTTCGTCAGCTTGGCCGCGATCGCCGCCACCTCCGCGATGCTCTCACCCATGACGATCCGTCTCCTTATTGCCGAGGGCGGTGCGGGCGATGGCTTGGACATGGCGGACACAACCGCCTAGGAATGCCTCTGCGCTTTCGTAGCGCAGGTGCGGCACCGTGGCGTCGTACCGAACGATCGCCTCCAGCGCCTCCTCCAGCACCTTAACCAGCTCCCGCGCATCTTCTGTGGGGGTGATGGATCGTCGCTCATAGCCAGCCAGAAGCGCGGTGACGGCCATGTAGCCAATCGCACCATGGTCATCGGGCCACCCCTCACTGCGCAAATACGCGCGCGCCCGGTCGAAGCTGGCCTCGATCTCAGCGATGCTCTCCAGCTTATCCACCATGCTTCTCCCCGTTGCCCGCGCTGTGCTGGTGCGGGGTGGCCTCACGGCGCTTCCGGTCGATCTCAGCCCAAGCAAGACGTGACGCCTCTCGCTCCCGCTCCGTTTCCTTGATCTTGGCCAAGGTGATCCCCATGCGCGCTGCGACAGCAGGGTGGGTTTCAAGCAGCCAGCGATGGTCTTCCCACTCAATTTCGGACAAACCAAACCATTCGTCGAAATAGGTGTCGTGCAGCCGATTGATCTCCACCTCAGCCTGACGGCAATCGGGGTGGTAGGCGACTGACGAGAAATCTCCGTCTGTCATCCCGGCCCAGCGTACGGCGGACTCGCCGATCTCGATCATCTTGCCACAGGCACAGCATTGCGCCGGCTTGCGCACCGCCTTGACGGTTTTCTCGTTGGTAAAGCTCACGCTCCCTTCCCCCCGTGCTGGTGCGGCCTAACCCGCGCGGGTTCCATGAACGGGTCCGCATAGAACCCGGCGGCGTAGCGGTTGCGGGCTTCGTCCAGCATGTCGTTGATGAACACGAACGCGCTTTCGGGCCGCGCGCCGGAATATGCCGCGTAGAAGCCGATCCGCAGTAATTCGGACGGTTTCCACTCCGCGCCCGCCGGATCGTGCGCCGCATCAACGAAAGGCGTGGCCCGCTCGACCGCAGCGTGCATCTGCTCAATAGCAGTCGGTTCGCCGTTACTGGCCATGTCCGCCCCCGTGCTGGTGCGGATCGGTGGCGAGGGCGCGGGCAAACTGGCGTAGGTGATCCTCGACCACGCGGACGTTCGTGCTGGATTGCGATGCACCTGCGCCGCATAAGTCCACGATCAGGCTGATTGCCGCTTGCTCGACCGTAGCCGCGTCCAGCCCCTGCGAGGGGGTGGTGGCGACTGTTCGTTCCTCCCCGGCGTTCCACCACTTTGCCGCTTCGCTTCCGCTATATTTCAGCGGGCTTTCAAGTCCGCATTTTGAGCAGCGGACCCACGCAACTTCGCCGTCACGTGACCATTCGAGATTGCCTGACCCGCCGCACTTAACGCACGGCTTCAATGCCCCGCTCACATCGCTTCTCCCTTCACGATAGCACCTGTGGGGGCGTTCAGGGCGGCGGCATCGCGATCCACAACGTCGAGATACTGGAACGCCATCTGCATAGTCAGCACGTCGTCGACCGTGGCCCCGTCAGCCTTGGCGCGCTCAATTGCACGCTTGCGCCGCGCTCTTTCCTCCACCCCCTGCTGCTCTGCTTGCTTGCTTGCTTGCTTGGGTGCGGCGGCGAGCATGGCGGCATAGCGCGAATGGAAATCGCCATCGCGTATCGAGCGGCTGGCGGTGAATGCCTCGCACATGGCCTCGGTCGGCTCCACCGGCACCGCCACCATGCCCGCCGGGATAGTCGGCGTCGCAACCTTTACGGTTTCTGTAACAGTTGCCCCATCCTGCGCCGTCGCACCGGGGGCGGGAAGCATGGCGGCACGCTGTTCAGGCCCGTCGAGCATGTAGATCATGTCGCGGATGAACGCTGCATCACGGCGCGCATTCGCCTCCGCTTTGCCGTGATCGCTGGCGTTCTGATCGGGCATCGGAAACTCACGCACCCATGCGCAATCGCCGATCTTGCCGGTGTCGGGATGACGAGCAATGTACGTGGTCGGCTCGATGTAGTTGGCGCACGCCTCCTGCATCTTGCGGACGTGCGCCAACAGCGCGACCTCCCCCTGCGCCTGCGCCTGCGATGCGTCCTGATCGCGGGTCATGCGACGCACTTCGCGATGCAAGAGATCGCATAAGCGGCGTGGCGTTCACGAATTTCAACCGCATTTGCGCGCCGCTGTGGATGGTAGAAGACCTCCGGCTTCAGTCCGTCCTTCTTTATGTGGCCCAACACACCAGCCGCCACAGCCTCCCGCAGTTCTGCTCGAATACGCGCTGGGACCTTACCGACAACCTTGCGGCTGCCGTGCTTCAAAATCTGAGCCACGTTCGGGCCGTAGTCGTCGCTGTATCCATTCGGGCTAACGTAGCGCTGCATGGCCTTGCCTCCGTAAACAATACCGTTTATATAATCGGCATCGTTTATAGCGTCAATAGAAAAAGGCATCGTTTTCTTGCCAGAGGCATCAACCCCCGCTACGCGCCGCCCGATGGGACGCCCGCCGCTCAACATGAAAATCGTGCCGGTTCGGCTGCCGCCAGAGACGGTCGAGCAAGTCGACGCGCTGGTTGGCACGTATGGCCGCGCCAAGTTCATCCGCGAGGCTGTGGAGAACGAGTTGCAGCGTCGAGAGGCGATGCGTCCTGATCGCTAGGTGCGGGGGTGGCGGATAGGGCTGCGCGGACCGCGATCATCTTGCGCTCAGGGCAGCAGGTAAAGGCCGTGGTGCTGCTGGCACGGATAGCCGCGACAGTGCGCGTGGTCCCACACCCCGTACAGACCATTGCCTCGCCTTTCGCGTCCACCTCCACACCGGCTGCGATACGATGGCGGGCGAAGGCTTGTACTTCAAACCAGTCATCATGCCGCCCAGCACGAATGTCCTTGCAAACAGCGACAATCCACGCGTGCGGGCCGTGATCTTTCGTAAGGCGTTCGAAACGCAGGTTAGCCGCAGCATCACGATCTTCCTGCGTAATCTGCTCAGACGCGAGCGGGGTTGCATCGGTCATTTGCCATATCCTTTCGGGCGTAAGGCCTCGCGCATCACTTCGCTGAAAGGGTGGTCATCTTTCGCAACGACCTTCTCGGGCCGCTTCCAATTGGCTAATTGATGCTCGGCAACACGAAGTCGTTTGCGAAGATTGTGAAACGCAGGAGACCGAAGCTGATCGACAGCAAATCGCGCAGGCGGACCGCCTTGCCTTTCAGCCTTACGCTTCCGCTCGGCTGTTTCACGATCATACTCGCTGACAGCATCCCGCAATGTACGAACGCGGCGGACGAGCGCGCCATACGAAGCGTGTCGGCTAAGGGCGATAGGGGCTTCGTCAGTCATGACGCGCTCCGATCGTGGTGGAGGCAAGGCTCGCAGCTATACGGCGACAGCTCGCGGCGTTAGCCACATTGGACCAGTGCGCAGCATCCTCACCGTTGGTCGGTCGCTTCTCAAAATAGCGGGCGGCTTCCAACAAGAAGGCGATGTCCTTGTCAGTGTCGTTCGCGAGCGGGGTTGCGTCGGTCATGCGGACTTCTCCTCGGCCGCGACGAGCCACATGTAAGCTTCGTCAAAACGGTCCATCGAAAGGCGGTATTCGCGGGACTGCTCGGCCTGCTCGCTAGCATCAGCCAAGCGGCGGGCGGCGTAGTCGAACACTTCACGAAGGGAGGCGTTGTCCAGCGGGTGATCGACAGCCGCCAGCTTCGGCTCGGCGCGCGTCGGCAAGCACTCGGTCGCCCCCATTCCAGCGTCGCGGTTATCCCACGCATGGTCCACGACAGCATCGGACAGAAGGGAGCCGCGGCGGTTGGTGACCATCCATGCGTAGGCTGCGAACATGCCCCGCTCGAAATACGCGCGCTCGTAGTCGCCCGCGCGCTCTTGGGTTGCGTCGGTCATGGGATGCTCCGATCGGGTTTGGAGGCGCGGCCGGGCGCGTATTCGCGGACCCAGGCGCTCTCAGGTATTCCAAAATCATGCAGGCAGCCGATGCACCGGCCGGACGTAGCGCCGCATCCACCGCACGGGATCGGCTTGCGCTCCTCCCCACCCATCATCCCAGACGAGTTCGTATCAGAGGAGGTCATACGGGTCATAAGTGCCTGTCCATGAATGAGACGAAGGCGCGGGCGGGCACGTAGACCAGCCACAGCGGAAAGATGAGCAGCACCTGCCAAAGGGGGCGTTTCAAGCCGCGAGCCTCCTTGTCCAAGGCAGCGTCATGATGCCGAAGCCGGCGTCAGCGGCTCGTTGCAGCGATGCAAAGCCGATCTCTCCGCGAGCCATAAGCGCCGTCCCACAGGATGGTGACTTGCCCTCGGTGCCATCTGGGCGCAGGAACCGGATTTTGCGGGTGAATAGGACTGCATCCGCCTTGGTGAAGGCCTTCCAAAACCAAGGTGCGGACGTCCGGTCAGGCACTAGAGCGATGCCGTTCCCGTGAACCATGAATTTCGTAAGCCACGGCTCCAGTCCGTTCCGACCGCCAAAAGGGAAGTTACCCCAGACGAAGCCGAACCATGGTTCCACGAGCCCATCGCCTTGCAGGTTCCTCGACGCAGGAACGTGGCCGGCTGCGTGACGCGCCGGACACACATCCATGTCGAACCAGCAGCCGAGAGCGGCAAACACAGCCGGTGGCGTGTACCACTCATCAGTAACGCCGGGCGCTTCCCACGCACTCATGTGGGCAGTCCCAACATATGCGCCGACCGCTCAAGCCAAGTCTGCTTTGCGGCTGCGTCGG
>Ga0182217_1000012_pt1 | contig 43510 bp, 52 predicted proteins | sample G5R1MG_18_FD_128395 | JGI IMG/M metagenome (GOLD analysis project Ga0182217, IMG submission 128395) | Switchgrass phyllosphere microbial communities from Michigan, USA - G5R4_NF_03OCT2016_LD1 MG | ecosystem: Host-associated > Plants > Phyllosphere > Phylloplane/Leaf | place: USA: Michigan... | reverse complement strand
GCTGCTGATAGAGGAAGGGGTTTTCGCCCGGCTGCGGAGGGTTGCGCGCGGCGATCTGCGCGAGGGTCATGCGATCCACTTGCTGCTCCTTACTTCTTGAACAGGCTGCTGAGCAGGTTGCCACCCAGCGTTGCACCGCCACCCATCGGGATGCTGCCGAGCAGCGATGCCCCGCCCAGCACGCCTTGCATGACATTGCCCAAGCCGCTAGTCGATTGCACCTGCGTCTGTGTCCCGTTGCTGGTCGTCGTGCCGTAGTTGCCACTCAGCTGCGCGAGGAGGCTGCTGGCAATATCCAGGCCCTGGAACGGGTACATGTAGCTGTACTGCGCCTGCTTCAGAGCATTGTCGATGCCGGCTTGCTGCGCCTGCTGCTGTGTGCCCGCCGCCGCACTATAGAGGTCGCCGCCGCTGGTCAGCATCTTCATCTGCTCGTTGAGCAGGTCGCTCTGCGCGCTGGCGCCCTGCAGACGGAACGCATTGTTAAGCTGCTGCGCCTGTAGCGCATTGCCCTGATCGACCGTGTAGCCCTGCAGCCGCCGCTGCTCCATATCGTTATAGTTCTGGTAGCCGATCTGCGCCGCGAGGTTTTGTGCGTTCTCCGCCGTCGCCTGAATGGCTTGCGACGGCAGCACCGACATGGCACGGTCGCCACTATAGGCTCCGCTGTCGATCGCCGCGCTACGCAGGCCCGGCAGCGTGCCTTCCGTCAGCTGCTTGAAGAGCGGCGCCGTCGCGGCCTGGATCGCCGGGTTGATGTCGTAGGCTGAGCCGACGTTGTAGTTCCCCGTGGTGATCTGAGGCAGCGCGCCGACGCCTTGAGCGAGTTGGCCCAGCTGTGCCGCATTCTGCTGTCCTTGCGCAGCAGCACCCGTATACGCATTGACAGCGCCATTGATCAGTCCTTGGTTTGGCTGGGCAACGAAGTCACCCTGATACTGCTGGCCGGGAAGCGAGTTGAGCGCATTGATGACGCGCCCGCTGGCATCAGCGATGCCGGGCATCGTCCAGGAAGGCGGGGCAACCGTCGTCGTCTGGTTGCTCTTAGTTTCCGTCGTCTTTTTGCTGCCCACTGGATCGCCCTTCCACCTGCCAGACCATTGTCCAGCTCTCAGCCCGTGCCTTAATCCGCACCATAGCGCGCGCAAGCCGCTCGTTGAAACACGTAGTTTCCACCGTGTCACACATAAGGTCAGTGGCAAGCCTGTCCATGACATCGCGGAACGCGCGTAGCCGCCAGCCAAAGCCCTCGGCGCTCAGCGCTCGAACGTAGAGCCGACTGCCGATCTTCTCGACAGCAAGCATCCCGCCGTCGAACTCAAAAGCGGTCCACACGCGCGCAGCCAGCCGGAGGGCAATATCATGCGCCGAGTATCCGCCGGGAACGCCGCCGGCCGTCAGCACGCCGAACTGCGCCGGTGTCATCTGCTCTGCTGAGACATAGACTAGCTTCATGAGGTAGGCCATGCGCGCGCGTCGAAGATGGCTTTGCGCGCAGAAGGAGCCGCAGCACGGATTGCCCGCTTAATCTTCTGTGCACGTGCAGCCAGCTTCCGTACAAGGTTTGTCTGCGCCATCGCCGTTTCCCAGCGTGTGATGACAGTTTCGAGACTGTCCCCCGTCTCGTCGACCTCGGCCATTGCCCACGCAAACCGTTCGCGAGTGCCATTGATGTTCAGCGGAATAAGCAAGTTTGCCACCACTGTGCCGCTCAGCTGTCTGTAGTCCCGGACCTCCCGCGCCTTGTTGGCATACTCGTACTTCTTCGCGCCGCCCAGTGTCAGCAGGACCATCATGCGATCCTCGCGCTCGTTGTCGATCGTATCGAGCATTTCAGCAAGCACCTGCGCGTCCGTCTTGACAGCAGAGGCCATCAGCACCGCACTGAACATGCCCGTCGTCTTATCATACTTGACGGTGCCCGGTGCCGCTGTTTCCTGTGTCCGCACATAGCTACCGCCGCTCGGCGTGTTCATCGCAGCAACCTCGTCGCGCGATGCTTCCAGATATGAAAGCAAAACGCCGGCCGAGTCTAGGATACCATACCTCACTTCTTGTACTCCTGGATCAAGAGCAGCGGCCGCTCAAATAGATGAGGATCGCCGGTGCCATTGCTCGCCGAGGCTTGAATGGTCACGACGAAGTTAACGGTGCCTTGATAGCCGCTGGTTGCCTCCATGATAAACAGAGGCTGTTGCTGAACAGCGCGGCTACCTGTCCTGAAGTTCGAAACCAGCGTGTTGCCGTTCATCGCGACGTTGATGACAGCGTAGGTTCCCGCCGCCGCCCCTGCGCTAATGGACAGGAGGCCAGACAGGAACACTACGACATCCGACGATGCGCTGCTGATCGGGAAGTTCATGCTGATGACAGTGCGCGCGCCGTTGTTAGTGAAGGTGGCGTCACCTGCGCGCCAGATCGTAGAGTCACGCACAGCCTTGTCAGCGATTTTGCCGGTGCCGACTGTCAAGTTCTCGATGTGAGCATTCGTGACCTGCAAGTTACCGATCTTCGCTGAGGTAATCTGGGCATCAGCGATCTTCGCATTGGTGATAGAAGCATCGCCGATCTTAGAATTGCCCACAGCGAGGTCAGCAATCTTCGCGTTCAGCACAGCAAGGTCTTGGATCAGCGCCGAGGTGATTGCGGCATTGTCGATGTTTGCTGTACCAATGGCTGCGTTGCCGATGAGCGCACGACCGATAGCCGCCGCCTGAATGTACGTGCTGATGTTCCCTGTCGTCAGCATGTCAATCGCAGAGAGGCTACCAAAGCCTGTCGTGCGGCTGCGATCCAAACTGCCGGTCGTGCTGGCCAGAGACAGCAAACCGTAGACCTGCGATGCAAGATCAACAGTGTTCTGCCCGGCAAGCGTACCGAGGCCCGACACGTTCGCCTTCGCCAACGAGTTGTAGATTTGCGATGACAAGTCGACTGCTGATTGCTTGGCCAGCTGGCCAAAGCCTGTGGTTTCGCTGACATCCACCGAGCTCTTGCCGGCGAGCGTGCCAAAGCCGAAAGCATTGACGCCAAGAGTTGCGCCGAGCGTTGCAAGTGGATCGGCCGGACCAGCCGTGTACGGCGGCAGCACCTCCTGCTTGTCGAGCAGCTTGCCCATCCACGGCTCAGCAAAGAACAGGTACTCATCGCCAGCACGTGGGTTCATGCGCAGCATCCACTGTGCATAGGCGGCTGTGGGCGCTCCGACCTTATAGATCACCTGCATGGTGCCCATGTTGTCACCATCCTGCGCGCCGCCATCTATGGCGCCATCATTGGTCGCCGGTGCTTCGAGCAGCCCACCATTCTTGTCGAAGATCAGAATGAACAACGCTGGATTGCATCGATGCGCTGCGGCAAGTACCCGTGCGCCCACAGTGTCCCCAGCCTTCACAGGCAACGCATACTGCCGCATGGTCGCGAGCGATTGCCCGTTCCACGGTCCCAGCGGCACAACATCACTATAGCTACCTGCAGGCATAGGTGCAGTGGCGTGCATATATGCCACCTGCCGCTTGCCAAAATAGTTAGGCAAGTTCAGCAACAAGGAAACTTGTGCTCCGGTGTTGCCAATCGACCAGCCAAAGAGATCACGCTGAAAGCTGCTGTTGACAATATTGTTAGTGCCAGCCACAGCGACTTGCTTGCCGGCAGCAAACGCCACTGAGCCGTCGCTGTTCAGGATGGTGATCTTGGTTCCCGTGATGCTGCCGTCTTTGGTGATCCGCCAGCCATTGGTGCCATCCCAGCCGTAGCTGCTGATCTCGTTGCCAATCTTCGCGTTGATGATCGCAGCATCGAGAATGTGCGCCGAACCGACACTGAGGTTAGCGATCTTCGCGCCGGTGACGGCCAGGTTAGCGATCTTCGCATTGTTGACAGCAAGGTCCGCAATCTTTGCATTGACGATCTGCGCGTCGCCGATCAGCGCCGTGACAATAGCCGCGTCGCCGATCTTTGCTGTGCCAATGGTCGCATCGAGTATCTTCGCGCCGGATACAGCGAGGTCTTTGATCTTCGCTGTGGTGACGGTCAGGTCCGCCAGCTTCTGCGTGCCCACGGCGCCGTCGAACAGCTTGTTGAACTCGACGGCACCATCACGCAGCTTCTGCACGTCGATCGCGGCATTAGCGATGTTCTTGGTGTCGATCGTAAAGAGGTCTGCAGCACGCGGCGGGTCGAACTGCGGATTGCCGAGGAAGAGCTCAGCATCCTGCTGCGACAGCCAGAGCATCTGGTAGCCATCAGGCATGGTGATGCTGGTGGCCGGACGGTTGGGATCAAGCTGGCCACTAACCGGCACGGCCGCATCCTGCAGCCCACCTTGATCCAGCGACCGAACCAACGCCCGCGCAAAGTCCTGCCATGTGGCATAGTTGTCAGGCGTTGGAAGCATTAGTCCCTCTTCGTTCCCTCGACCGTACCAAAGAGCATGAAGCCCTGGAGGTCCATCTGCCACTGAGTGTCCGTGCTACGGAACTGCAGCTTGAAGTAAACGCCATCCGGCGGCTGAAAGAGCGTATAGGTTGTCGCTTTGCCTTCACAGGCCTGCCACGGCGTCCACTGCCAATCCTCGCCAATCTTATGGCTTGCGCCCAGCCTAAACTCGACATACGCTTCGTTAAGAAACAGCAGCACAACCTCGTCGATCCGATAAGCGACATGAGGCGACACGCCATCGCTGTCCGGCAGCAGCGGCTTGGTCAGCAGATGCAGCGGCGCGACCGCAGCCGGGTTGTCCTGGTCGCGCATCACCTTGCCATCGCTGGTGCCCAAGATCGGCTTGTCGAACAGCCTGCGCTCATCCTTAATGGAGAACGCAGGGATCGGTGCCCAGCCGCCATTGCGCGGATCGAACGACCACGCCTCATTCGGTTCCAGGCTCCCGTTCATCGGGAAGCTGAACTCGAAGCAGCCGGTGTAGTCATTGCGGCAGGCCGTGATCTTGCTTTGCTGCGACCAGTTAACATTGTCCTGCAGGTAGTCATGCAGGAAGCCCTCGTCAATATAACGGTAGCTGTTACCGTCCGTCCACCAGACTCCGCCGCGACCAACGCCGAAGTTGCTGGCCCCGTCGCTTGCCACGCTGAATTTCCCGCAGGCGCCGATGCCGTCCAGCACCGTCTTCTGGCTGAAGTAGAAGGGCTGCCCAATGTAGCTGAGCAAGCCCATCTGATCTTCACCATAGACAGCAATGGCGCTGCCAAGTCGCACAGCACACTTGATGCGCGTGTCGAAGTCATCGAAGCTGAGTGCCCCGGCAAGGCTTGTCTTGCTCGCCGTCCAGCTTTCAATATTATCTGCGTCCGACCAGCCGACGCGCGTTCCCCGCGCTCCATAACCGATCGCCAGCATGAAGCTGAGCTTCTTCATGATCCGCGCTACGCCGGCCGGAGCGTCACCCAACGGTCCCTGATAGCCGGGCTTAAAGAGCGTCGGCACACTGGTGCCGCTGTTGGCGATTGTCCAGTCGCCATAGTGCGTGAAGTCGACAAACGAAGCAACAGCAATGCTGCTCTCGTCCCGTCGATAACCGGCAGGGAATATGCCCATGACCTCGCGCGTCGGCCCATACCAACGAGTGAGCACAAAAGTATCTCCGCCGCCGACACCCTGCGCCGACCACAGATAGCGGGTGCCGTTGGTTGCCTGTTGCTGTGACAGCCCGCGAATGGGATTGTTCGCCGGATCAGGCAAGAAGATGGTCGCTGGCGCCACCCGCCGCTTCACGCGCCCTGCAGCGAACGTGACATTCTGTGCCTCGTCCCAAAGGACACGAAGGCCAGGATGCACGTCCGGCTGCAACCCCGAGCTAAACGTCTTGGGGTCCAGGGCGGTGAAGACAGGCGAGCGACGGCGCAATGACTTATCCCTTCAGCTGATTGCCAAGGATCAGCCGCTTCTGCACACCGGCAGCCGCTTCAGCCTTGGTGATGACCTTGTCCTTGTTCAGGTCCAGGCCGGCGTTCTGCTTGTACGCAAGGCTGCCGGCCGCCCACGGCATCGCCCAGCTCAGCGGCTTGCCGATCGCCTTGGGGAAGAGGATCGCCATATAGGTATCCTCCAGGCTCCACCCGGCGAGGTTGCTGCCGAACGCCTTGAAGTAGTAATAGACGAAGGTCAGCTGCTTCACGGCATCCAGCCGACCCAGCGCTTCGTGGCTCGCCGCCACGTTCTTCAGCACCGGATACGCCTTCACCATGCCAGTGTAGGTGGCAGCCATGAACTGAATAAGACCGGTGCCGCTACTGCCCGCCGCGTTCTTGACGCTTGGCGAAAAGGTGCCGCCGGTCTCGAATGCCATGCACGCCATCAGGTTGTCGGCGCTAAGACCCAGCTGCGCCTCGATCCAGAGGACAGCAGCCTTGAACTCCGGCGACACCTGCGCGCCGTAGCAAATAGTGCGCTGCGAAACGACTTCTTCGTCAGCCCCCTTGGTGACTGCGATCAGCTCGTCGACCCAGAGGTTGACATCGCGCTTGAACTCTTCGAGTTCGGCCCGGATGGCTTCCATCATGCCCGTTGCTCCTGCTCGTAGGCTTCGGCCTGCGTGGGGAAGGGAAGCTGCGGTTCGTCGACCATCAGGTCCATCTGGCGAGCAGGCTGGTTGAGTGCACGCACATATTCCGGCGTCCAGAGAGGTTCATGCTGCTCGGCCACCGGAATAGCCTGCACCGTTTGCAGCTTTGCTGAGGCCTTGCTGCTGGCGATCGCTGGCGCTTCCTTCTGCTTCGTGCGGCTATGCATCACCACAGCGTCTGCTGCCATGCCGATGCCCGTCACAGCGATAGCGGCGATGTCGCCCGAGTGTTGCCCGATGATGTCGGGCATGACACCGCTGACGACCAGTACCTTGCTGATCAGGCTGGTCAAAGCGCCGACGATAATGCGGCTCTTGTACCAGGGAATTGCGATTGTGGGGTCCATCTTCTTGCTCCTTCAGTGTACTGTTTCGAGGCGCTTCACAGCGCTATCGAGCACAGGATCGGGCTCATAGGTCGGTATATACACCTCCCTGAGCACGAAGCCGATGACGATGGGAGCCAAAAAGCCCCCAACGCCTCGAGGCCGCCAGACCATCATGGTGAAACCGCTGGTCATCATCATTGTGGCTGCCAAGAGACTCATCGCCGCTTCTCCTCATCCTGCGCCCGCTCGACTAAAAAATCGAGCTTTGCTGCGCTGCGTTCTCCCCGTATGTTCATCTGTTCAAGCTGCAGGGTTCGCGCTTTGTCCGCAGCTTCAAGGACAGTCAAACGCGCACTGTTTTGCTGGACCGTGCTACTCAGGATGCCCCCCTGGTAGATGATCCCGGCGATTGCCAGCGCGAAGCCCGCATAGGGCAACAACGACTGGGGTCCGCCGGGCGGCCGTGAGCCCGACGTACCCGCCATTACCCGGTGACCTGAGCCGGGTAACGCGCCGAGGGCAGACCTCGCGGTTCCCGCATCTGCATCTGCAGCCCGTTCCATTCCAGCTCATTCGCATAAATGGCGATGCTGGTCATCTCCTCGCCGACCAGCGGCGCAAAGGCCTGCATGACCTCGGGCTTCCGCAACTCGGCCGCCAGCTTCATGACGGACATGCTGAAGATGATGTCCTCCATATCGTCGAGCATCCAGGTCTCGGTGGCGGCGTCGACCAACTGGCTCTGATACCAGACGATCATCTGCAGCCCTGCAACCGGCATCGGCGTGTCGACCAGCAGGTTGTTGCCCTCGAGCCAGAAATAGCGGCCGTAGCGCCCCTCGACATCGCTGTCGGTGTAGGGCAACGAGAAGCCTTCCCGGCGCTCCAGCCGAATGGTCCAGGTCTTCGCCACAGGATCGAAGAACCGCACCTCCAACGGCCGCTTCATGCCATCAGGCAGCGTGTAGCTGACTTGGTTCAGCGTCGTCGCAGGGGAAGTATACCGCTTCACGCTCTTGGGGAAGTTATAGTCGCGCAGCAAACGGCGCATGACGCGCCGGATACCGCTGGGGATCGTGATCCCTTCGTACTGAGCGTCGACGGCCAGGGCTTGCCTGACCTTCTGCGCAAGCTCACCTACCGTGCCCACATTCAGTCTCCATCAGCTTAGGTGAGGGCAGCAGCCGGATCATCTGCTGCCCTCGCCGAAACTGCGGCAAAATGGGGAGGAACCGAAGCCCCTCCCCACCTCCCTTGCCGGAGAGCCTGTTAGTCGTCCTTGAGCGCCTTCTTGAAGCCACGCAGCCAGAAGTGCGTGACGCCGTGGTGCACCTCGAGGCCGCACTCGGTGAGATATTCCTCGGCCTTGCCGTCGGTGCCAGCGTCCTCGCGGTCCTTGAGCAGCGTCGTATCGGTGATGTACCGATACTTCAGGTTGGCCGTGTCCATGATGAACAGGTCCTCGGAAAGGAACTGCCCCTGCTGGCCGAACAGCGGATGCTCGGTCAGGACCAGGGTGCCAGCCGGCGTATACAGCCGCTTGACATTCATCCCGTATTCCTTCTCGTTCGGTCCCCATTGGTACTGGGAGTTCTTCCGAACGATGGTGTTCAGGATGATCATGGTGCGGATGCTGCCCCATGCCACCTTCTCCGAGCTGCCGAACGCGAAGATGTCCGCGAAGTAGCTCTCGAGCTCGTCCATGTCGACGCCAGCGGCGCTGACGGTGCGGATGTTGCTCGCCGGCACGAAGTTCAGCAGACCGTCGGTCATGCGAAGCGGCTGGCCCTCCTCGATCGTCTCGAAGCGGGTGCCGAGCCACAGCGCGCGCTCGATGCCCAGGGCGTGCTTGTGCATCGCGCGCCGGCGATCGTTCTTCCAGGGATCGCCCGTGCGATATTCGGTCGCGGCGGCGGTGCGGGTCAGCTCGACCGGGTCACGGAAAATCTGCGTGACGTTGTTCTTCTTGGTCGGGTTGTAGCTGGTGCCACGCGCGCGCGGCGCACCCTCGCGGTAGGCCGAGCCGACATAGAGCAGCTTGCCGTCGGTCGCTGCCGAGATCGCAGCCGAGGTGCCTGCCGCCGTGCCGGCCGGACCGAAGCCGCGCTGCACGCTGACCTGCGTGTCGCTGATGACGGCGATCACGCGGATGCCTTCACCGCTGGCATTGACCTTGAGCGAGTCGCCCGCCTTCAGCATCGTGCCGCCCTTGGCGAGCGTCAGCGTGGTGGCATTCGCCGCAGCGTCCTGCGCCACGTTGAAGCCGAACATCTGGACTTCTTCTTCCCACCAGTTGAACTCGGGATCGGTGGTCCGCTCCGAGCCCATCTGACTGGTGAGCGCGAACAGCGGGGCGTTGCTGCGCGGCGACCGCAACAGCAGCTGACCGCGCCAGTTCTTCGGGCGCTCATCGGCGACGAAATCCGCCGTGCTCTTCATTCCGGGCAGTGCCATCTTCGCATTCCTTCTCGATTAGTGAGGGCCCATGCCCCCAGCCATTGTCTGATCCATCATGTCCTGCAGGTCGTCGCCCGTGACTGGGGCCATGCGCTGCCCCGTGGGGGCAAAAGGCGCAGGGCGCGGCGGCACATGCGTCGGCGGCAGCGCAGGGGCCGGAGCCGGCGGCTGCTGCTGTTGCTGGCCGTTGAGCAGAGCAATCGACGCATTCACGCGCGCACCGAGCGCGCTGATATAGTTCTGGTCGAACGGCAGGTTCGGATACTGTGCCTGAAGCTGCTGCGCTTCATGGAAAACGATCTGCTGCACGACCGGATTGTTATGCGTCGGGAAGGCCGAATAATAGGCCTGTTGCGCCTGTTGCGCTTGCTGCTGCTGCTGCGTTGCGGTCTGCGCCTGCACTTGGCGCTGGTCATAGCTGTTGAGCTCCTGGCGGAACTCACCCTGCAGTCGCTGATGGATGGTGGATGCCAGGCTGTTGATCATGTGCTGCATACCCATGATCGCCGTGCCACGGTCCTCGGAGAAGATCGCGTCACCCAGCTGGCTCGGTATCGAGAGCTCGTAGCGCGGCGCCTCAGGGGCTGCCGGCTGAGCAGGCGAAGTGGGCGGAGTGCCCGGCTGGCCCCCCGACTGCGTGATCTGCGCTTGCAGATGAGCAATCGTTGCCCGAAGGCTGGCCATTTCCAGTTCCTGCGCCGTGGGTGCGGCAGGCTGTGCGGGCGCTGCCGGCGCAGGTTGCTGGGGAGTCGCCGCCGGAGCCGGCGTTGCGAGCGGCGGAAGTGCCGGGGCAACGGGTGCCTGCTGCGGGGCCACTGGTGCAGCGACAGGTACGGGCGAAGGAGCAACAACCCCCGCACCTGCCGCCGGTTCCGCAGGCGCCGAAAGGGGGGCCGGCGCTGCGGGAACATCGTTCGTCGACGAGGGCGGCGTGAAGCCGTTGTCGAACGAGTCATCGAGACCGAAGACGCTCGCCATCGTGTCAGTGTCGTTCGCCGGCGGGGAAGCCAGCGCCTGGAGATCGTTGGTTGCGTCGTCAGCCATGAGAGTGATCCTTTGCTCCTTCGGTGCCCACCTGCGCGGGCAACATTAGGTCTAGCAGAGTCTGGGGAACCAGATCAATGCCCTTGATTATGCCTTGTAGGACGGCGGCCCGCGAGACCCCTTCGGGTGTCGCAAGCTGTACGTTGCCCAGCTGCACGTAGAGGCCCTGGCGCGAGGTGATCAGCAGCCCGATGAGCACCTTAAAGCCGGGGGTGTCGAGCATCTCTATGAGTGCCCGACGTTGCTCGATGTTGGGTTCGACGACCCCCTCGATGTTGTCCAGTAACTTCTGCAGCTCGTCAGCGGTTTCGCGCATGTGTTTGCTCCTTCATGCTGTTGTCATACATTTGCGACGTGAAAATGTCCTACATTCCTCCCCCACCGAGCATCAATGGCATTTGCGGCATGGCAGGCCCGGCAGGCACCATACCCGGCATCGTCGCCGGATCGGGCGCAGCTTGGCCCATCATGGGCATGGCCGGAGGCTGTTGGCGTTGGAAGCTGTCGATATTCTTCGCGCCGCCCAGCTCTGCTGTGTATCGAAATATCTTGGCGAGGCTGAACTCCTGCCGCAGCTCAGGGTCTTGGGCCACGCCCATCAGGATTTCCTTCCAGACCTCCACCAGAGCACCCTTGTCAAAGGGCAGCGTCCCGTCACTGATCTGGTAGTTGAAGTCGCCGACGAGCATCTCCGGCGTCATCTTGTTGCTGCTCATCTGCCCGTCGTCGCCGGTCTGCTCGATCCACATTTCATCCGGCATGAACTGCTGGGTGTTGCTGATCATCTGGCTGCACATCGGATGGTAGCTTTGGCTGCTGATGCGGACGGCGTGCTGACTCAGGCGCCCGCCTCCGTTCTGCATCGCGATCCGCGCCTCCGTCGCCGACCGACGCCCGCCAGCCGTTTGGATGCCGCGCATATTGTCGTTGACGCCTGTGATGGTATCAGCCAGAATACGCATGTTCTGCATGTCGCCCATGTGAGCGGCGGTGACGTCCTGCACCATGATCTGCATGATGGCTTCCTTGACAGGCAAGCCCATGGCAGTCTGCTTCAGCCGAATGATGCGGCCGATGGCGCTCGAGCGAATGTCGTTGACATCGATGCGCGCCGGATCGACAGCGAAGCTGTTCTGTACCACGGCCCGCACGTTCTCCATGCGCGACGAGACGAGCCAGCTCAGGATGTCCTGGAAGTTGCCGATCATGTCCGCCATGCTGAGGGACATAAAGTCATGCCCGAAGCTGGTCGGCTCGGCAGCCGTGAAGGGGTGCTGCCCGTGGATCATGCCCAGCGGTTCGGCCTGCATGATCTGGCCATTCTCGAACCAGCTGAACTTCCACAGTTCGCTGTCTTCCTGATCGCCGAGACCCCAGGCCTTGGGCGAGAGCCGTACCGTGCCCTCCATCATCGGCCGGAAGCCGACCACGTTCTGCGGCACGATCAGCCCTCCCGAGCCGATGCCCAGCCGCACCTGCCTTACCGTGTCCGTTTCCCGGTAGCGCTCCGCCCCCCTGCTCAGCGCTTCCTTGACCCACTTCATGCTGCCAGCGCGTTCCATGTCGCGCAGCACCGTCTCGCTGATGTCGCCCTCAGTGAAGATGAAGTCGCCCTTTACATTGCATTCGCTGATGGGCACACGCGGATCAGGGAAGAACTTGTAGGGGTCAATCGCGTCGAGCACATTGCCCGCGAACGTCAGCCCCGTGCTCTGCTCCCGCTGCCCATTGACCCAGCGAATGCGCGCGCCGTTACGCTCTTCCCAGGTGATGCGCTGCGGACCGAAGCCGTAGAGCAAGCTGTCCCAGATGCCCTGCCACAGCGTCTCGTAGCCACGGCTGGCATCCAGATGGCTCTGCAGCGCCGCTTCCATCCGGCGCGCCCGCTCGACCTCGGTGCCGCGCGTCGCCATCAGCGGAAAGATAGGCTTGCGCCCCAGCAGCACCGTGGCGATGAACGTCGCCGCAGCATGGAGCGTGGCATAGGTATACGGCACCACGACGCTGATCGGCTCCGGCGGCCGGCTTCCCTTGCCTGCGTCCCGCATCCGCTGAGTGATGTGATCGTAGTCTTCCTGCGAGGTGTAGGCCTGCACCTTGAGCTCGTTCAGGTTCCAGCGGCTATAGTGCTTCTTCATCGCGTCGCGGCTGAACTTCAGCATCGCGTCGAGCTTGACACGGACCTTGCCGTGCAGGTCGCTGTCGGGCCGCAGCTTGTCGATCGGTGGCGTCGGCGGGGCCGGCGGTTGCCCATAGCCGTCCATCATGCCCAATAGGCCACCGATGCCGCCAAAGCCTTGGAACGGTTGCGGAGGCACGGTGGCGGGCACGGGAAGCCCCGGCGTGGGCACACTAGCGGGCATTGCGCCCGGTCCAGCAAATGGCGACTGACCCGGTGCTGCCGGTGCTCCCAGCAGCGATGCAATGTCCGTCGCCATTCTTAATGCTCCTTATCCGTAACGACCGCTCCGCAGGGGGTCACGCCCTGACATGATATAGTTACCTACCACGCTATACGCAGGGGGCAATCGTTCTTCTTGGGGTGCGTAGTCCATGGCGTTTTTGGCTGCTTCCGGAAGCGCAAGCATTTGCGTCTCGCCTAGCAGCGTCAGCGACATGGCGAACGCATCAGCATAGTCCTTCTTGCCGTTCGGCCAGTCAGCAAGGTTGCCCTCGACGCCCGCCAGCGGCTTCAGGTGACGAATGATGCCTCCCATATAGCGCGGTGAGAGCATGCCCGTGATCCGCATGTCCTTCGTTTGCTCGCGGCCCTGCCGGATCGGCGTGATGCTGAAGAAGTATTGCCGACGTGCCATCTCTTCCTTCATCAGGTAGATCAGCGACGCCTGATACTGTACAGCCTCGATGCCGTTGTGCGTGGTCATCCAGCGCTGGTGCATCTCAAAGAACATGTTGATCTTATCGGTCGGGGTCTTGCCTGTGCCACCCCATTCATCTAGTAGCCATATGGCTCCGTCGGAGGCTCTTCGTCCGCTGACGACAATTGCCGTGTGATCCGCGCCCGCTCGCTCACTGATAGCAGGGTCGAGCGCCTGCGCGCGGTGTATAAGATCGCTGAGCGGAGTGGGCGCATAGATGAACTGCGAGGGAAATATGGCATCATCGCTCACCCGAATGGAGGAGTCCTTCTCGCGCGTGAACTCCGCCAGCTTGCCGATCTTCCGGTGGCGTTCACGCTCGCGATTGTACGTCTCGTAGCTTTCCTTGAAGGCCCACAGCATCCGGTGGTCGCTCGGATCATCCAGCCGCAGCTTAGCGCCGAACTTGATGGTGCTGAAGTTGGGGTCTTTGGCCAGCGTCATCATGAGACACTCGCTGCCCAGCAGTGTGCCGAGGTTCGTGATCCGCAGCGGGTCTTGGGAACCTTCCTCGCCGATCATGCCTTCCATCAGCTGGCCAGCCTTCTCGACACTGGTGTAGAACCAGCTTTCCGTTTCGCTGCGGACGGTTGGCGACTTCGCAGTCTCGTCGTCTTCAACGTCGTCGAGCACAATACGGTTCGGCCGGCGAGCATCAAAGTTGAGGCCACGGACCTGACCGCCCCGGCCCTTCGCCACCAGAATGGCGCCGTTGCGTAGCTGCAGCATATCTGCCTGCCACTTCTCCGTGTCTGCCCTGGTGGGCACCACATTGCCGTAGGCGCTGCGGAGCAGTTCATTGCCCTCGAGCTGCCCGCGAATGTTGCCCAGCTGCATCTCGGCGTGGGGGCTGCTCTTCGAAATATAGACGACGAACGTCGTGCCGTCAGTCATAACCTCGTAGAGGTTGACGCCGTTCATCAGCGTCGTCTTGCTGTAACCGCGCGGCATCAGCACATTGTTGTGCTCGTCGGCGATAAGCACGATGTTGCCGTCAGCGTCCTTCTCGAAGACGTTGATGCGGCCCTTGTTCGGCTGCTCATGCGCCGTCTTGTCGTCAGGGTCGGCTTCGTACCAGAACTCATTCAGCAAGAAGTCATGCGCGTCAGGATAATGGTTGAGGAACTCAACCTTGCGCGTCATCAGCGCCAGCACGCCGAGATGGAAGGGCGGCAGCTCGCTCGGGAACCAGGCCCGCAAGAAGAACCGGAGGAAGTAGGCTGGGTCCCAGCTGCTCCGCTCGACGGCTTGGTCCAGGATCATCTTCTCGCGGAGGTTCACGGCGGCTTCCTATAGCTTCAGCAAAGTGGGGGTGGGCTTGCCCGGCGTCCAGGCTAAGGGCTCGTCGATCAGCTTCGCCATGCTGGTGAACGCTTCATGCGGCAGGCCGCGCACGTTGCCGACCAGCATCAGCGGGAAGGTCTTGACACCCAGGGCGCTGGCGCAAAGCGGCAGGTATTCCTGCAACAGCTTCGTGTCCTTGCCGTCGCCCCAATTCTTCTTGACCTCGATGACGACGCCGATGCTGCGCGCCTTGTGCACCAGCACGGCATCCGGCGACCGCAGCTTCTGGCTCTCGCTCTTGAACCACGGCTCGATCATCAGCAGCCAGTCAGGCAGCGCCATCTTGCAGTGGAGGCCGAGCGTCTTATACATCTTGCGATGGTAGCGGATGCCGGCCTCGATTGCGCTGTTAGTCGCCTTGCTGACATTAGTGCTGGCGCCCATCTTCGTGTCGGTCAGGAACCAGCGCTCAGTCGCCTTCATCGGCGGCCTCCGTCGGCTTGTGCTCGATCACAGGCTGCGTGCGCGAAGCGCGCGAGCGAATGAACTCCTTGCTTCCCTTCCGCGCCTCGTCGTTGAGAAGAGCCAGCTTCGCGTGGTCGATCACATGAGACTCCTGGATGTTGTGGCTGGTGCTGCTTGGCCCATGCCCCGAGCGATCATGGCCAAGTTTCGCGATGGCCACCAGCTCATGTACATCCTTAACGGTGCCATTGTCAAGCATCTCGTTCAGCTTCTCAGTTGCCTTGCTGCCAACCGTCCGCAGGTTCTCCGTGATGACCTGCGCCGCAGCCCCGTTCTTGATCCGGTACATCTCGATGAGCTCGACCATCGCCGGATTTTTCAGCAGTACGCTGATATAAGGCTGCGTATAGCCGGTGATTGCTGCACAGAGGCTTTGGGCCATGCCACCGGCAATGAGCCGCGCTACGCTATGGTGCTTCTCGCGCAGCTTCTTCAGGTCGCTCGGATCATCGACCGGCGCCGCAGCAACGGCTAGGTCCTGTGCGTCGAACCCTTGGCTGACAAGCGCCGCGAGGTCTTCAGGTTCCAGGATGCCTTCGATCGTTGCAGTGACGACCGGGGTTACATCCATATCCGAGAGGTCAAGGTCCACGTTTTGCTCCTTCATAGGTCTCCGGGCAGCCCGTGAAAGCTGCCCGGAGTTCGGTGTTAAGCGAGAACCGGCTGTGCCGCGACAAAGTCGTAGAAGGCTTTCATGCCTCCCGCCGGCTGCAGCCCATTGATCTGGCCGTCCGCCGACTGACAGATGTGCGGGCGCAGGCCCCACTTCATGCTGTTGTCGTAATACCCGCGCCAGTGCCCGCCGACCAACCGCTTGAATTCGGTCAGCATGGAGGTGACGAGGTAGCCGAAGCGCGTTGCATCGTTCTTCAGCCTGATCAGCAACTGATCGTTCTGCGGGTCTTCGAGGAGGCCCTCGTAGCAGCCGAAGCTCTTGCCCTTGCTGAACGCGTAGTCACGGATCGATGCCGCTCCGCCGAACACCGCCGGCAGGGCCACCGTCAGCAGCCGCGAGATGTAATCATCCAGCATCGCATCGGTGATCGAGGGTGCATCCTTCGGGTAGCCCGAGCCGTAACCGTTGCCGAGGTACGGGGCGACCTGAATCTCATCCGTGTAGGTGAGGCACAGGGCGTCCGCTTCGAGCGTGGTGCGGGCATTGGCTGCATTGGTGCCCTGGACGGTGATCACGCGCGCGAGGAACGGCGAAGCACCAGCAACCTTGCTGTACTCGTCCGTAATCCACTGCATGACCTGACGCTGGCGGAAGCTGTGCCACTTCATGCAGATGTCGTGATCGCTGGCGCCGGTGATGCCCGCCGCCTTGCCCTGGCGCACGGCTTCGCCCCAGCTCGGCTGGCCGCTGTTCCAGATTTCGTTGCTCAGTTCCCAATAGATCATGAGCAGCGTGCGCGCCGACCAGATCGCACCCTTGCGGGCCGCCTTGCGGATGAAGGCCTCGGTGGCCAACAGCGGAATGTGGACCTGCCCGCCGATGTCCTGCGCCTCGAACCAGCTGAAGCACATCTCGTAGCCCCAGCCGCCCATCGGCGCCCGGCTCATGCCGTCAGCGATATGCGCGTCCGTCCAGGCCACGTTGTACATGCCAATGATACGCTGGCAGTCCATCATGCGATCGCCGTTGATCGTATGGCCCTTCAGGCGCTTCTTCTCGTTGACGTAATCCGGGTCCCAGTAACCAGTGCCGATCGGCACATTGTTCTCGTCGACCGCGAAGCATTCGATCTCGGTCGGCACGGTGTCGTTGACAGCCTTGATCCGCCAGATCGTGTTGACGAGGTCCGACGGCCCAGTCCCCTTCATGTACAGCGTGGGGTCGTAGTTGTGGTTGAAGTAGACCCAGGAGCGGGTGCCGTCCGAACCTGCAACCCGGTTCTGTGCCGTTTCGTAAGCACCCCGGTAGTAGCTGATGTGATCCGGCACGCCCTTCCAGCGGACGTACATCTTCTGCCCGACGAGCCGTGGCGTATCGGTCTCGAACACAGGGCCCAGGCCGCTGCCATCACCGCGCGTTTCGCGACCCGCAACCGTACCAGCCGGCGACACGTTCGGACCGCTGGTCAGAATGTTGGTCGTCGAGTTGTCGATCATGATCTGCTTGACGGCCGCGAGGGACGGGCCGGTGAACAGCGCGTCCATCTGCGGGTTGGCATCAGCCCAGTCGCGGAGGCTGTAGTTCCACGAGCTGAAGTTGTTCCGGTAATTGCAGACCTTGTTGCGACGGGGATTCATCGAGTACTGGTCGTTCGTGACGTTGATGCCGAACGTCATGGGACCAGGCGCGACGATCGACTTGCTGATCGGCGTGACGCCCGTCTTCGGAGCGCCGGTGCTGTCAGCCTCGACAATCTTGTAGGTGTACGCAACGCCTGTCTTGGGCGCCTTGTGGTTGCCCAGGTAGGTCGCCTGACCCTTCGTCGCGTTCTCAGCGCGGATCGAAGGCTTCCAGGTGCCGATCTGGTTCCCGGTGCTATCAAAGAGGCCGTCGACATAACCCAGCGGCGTGCCGGTGTAGTAGAAGGTCGAGCGCGCGAAGCCGTTGCCGTCCAGCTCCACGTTGATCAGCGTCATCGGCGAGACCTGACCGCCCGACAGCGTGATGTTGCGGGTGTAGGTGCCGCTGCTACGCGCATAGCGCGCCCACTGCCCGAAGCCGTTCGGGAAGCGTGCATCCATGACGCTCTTCGGGAACTGCTGGTAGAAGCTGCCGTTAAGGAAGACCTTGAGCGCACCGTTATCGACGCTGATGTCGATGACATCCTCGCGCAGCAGCCCGCGACCCCAATTGATGCCAGCCTCGCCGCCGGGGAAGCGGTTCCACTGCCCATTGGCGAAGTAATAATTCTCGGTGTATTGGCTGCCACCGAGGTTCTTGATCCAGATGCCGCAGGTCTGGTTGCTGTCGAGCGTGTCGCACAGCAGGTAGAGGTCCGCCGAAATGCTTTGCGCGCCGGTGTCGCCCGCAGTGCCTGCCTCCGAGTGGAAGCTATGCAGCTTGCCGCCGAGGTCCTGCGGGCCTGTGTCCGCCGTCGTGGCAGGGCCGACGACCTTCGCCGTGACAGGGTTGGCCGAAGGCGGCTGCAGCGGCGTGGTGCCGAAGTCGTCATTCAGGATAATGCCGGTCGCGACGTTGGGGCTCGCAGCCACGTAACCGGCCGGCGGCAGGATGGTGAAGCTGAACGACTCGTCCGTCTCGACATCGGTGTCGCCGTTGACGCTGATCGAGAAGGATGCCTCGCCGGCGCCGTCATTGAAGACGACGTTGCGATTGCCGGGATAGAGGCCGTTGAAATAGTCGTTCTGCGAGGTGTTGCCAGCGTTGAACAGCAGGGCGACGACCGCGCTGCCTTCCGTCCGCGTGCGCTTCACGGTGAAGGTGAGGATTTTCTCGCCGGTGCTGCCTTCGACGACCTTGACTTCAGGGGTCGTGAAGAAGACCTGCGGGGTTGGTGCGACGGACCCCTCGAGCTGCGCGACGCGCTGGACCAGAGCGCGAATGGTCGCAAGCGCGTCATTCAGCGTGTCCTTTGCGTCGGGCAAGCCCTTCGTGGTGTCCTTGAACTCAGTTAGCACAGCCATGTTACGCCCTCCAAAAATTGCCGGTGGTGAAGAAAGGGGTGGTGGAGAAGAAGCTCTGATTGACTGGATCGTCGCTTCCGGCGACCAGCGTTACGACACGTCCGCGCGCATCCGTACCGCTGATGGTGAACGCGCGCGGTTCCTGCGTGCTTCCCTTGATCGAGCCATAGATGGCGTCGAGGACAAGGCCGCTCGGCAGGTCATCGCTGTGCCAGACGATGGGCTGGAACGCCCCTTCGGTCAGCGCCGTGTAGTAGTATTGCTGACCCGCGACAGGCATCGGCGGCACGTTAAGCACGCGGAAGGCCTTCGCCTGCGGAGGTCGGTTGCGATACCGCTCCTCATAGTCGAAGTCGGCGGTGCTTTTCATGCCGGGAATGCTCATAACGGACCTCTTTGCGCGCGCCTGCGAAGTTGCAGCAACGTAGCGCGACTCGGCCGGCAGGGCCAGTGGCATCTTGCGCGGCGTAGGACAAGGCAGCTTGCTGAAGGGAGAAAAGAGGCTAAAAGTTGTGGGGAAAATTTTTTAGCTGCGCCACCGGGAGGGGGGCCATGCGTTTGGGGAGGAGGCCGGGTAGGGTCAGGGGCATAGGTAGTTGCTGGCTGGCGCAACATTATTGCTCCCGACACGGCCCAGCCAATTGCATACCTTATACCATCAGCATGGCGCTGCATCGTGGCTCATCATTATGCATACGTATGCATGGCTCAAAAAGAATTTTGGGGCTTGCAACCTTGAGCCGCTTCGGGCATTGATCACTTGTCAGCAAGGCAAGGCAAAGGGCCTAGCCAAGGCTGGCAAACGAAAGGCCAATATCATGTTCAAGTTCCAGATCGAGCTGCCCGAGTCCCTCGAAGTTGCCACCGGCGACACGGGCAAGAGCGTCAAGCTCGACGTCAAGGCCCTCGCAGCCGCGCATCCCGAGATCATCCGCTTTGCAGCGATGAATGGTTTCATCGGCGCGCTCAACAACATCAGCCGGGGCAAGGATGACAACGGCGCGGCGAACAGCGATGACGTGTGGCACGCGCAGCGCAACAAGAAAGTTGACACCTGGATGCGCGGCGAATGGGCTGCACGTAGCGGCGGCGGCGAGCGCGCCAGTGCGGCACTGAAGGAGGCCTTCGTCGATGAGCGGAAGGCGCTGACCAACGCCACGACCGCGCAGATCGAACGCAGCATCAAGGACACTGTGCAGCAGGTGTTCGGGAAGGATGAGTCGGCGACCTTCAGCAAGTTCATGGATGCAGTCGCCCTTCTGATGGCGCGCCGTGAGGCCAACGACGACAAGCTGGCTGCCGATCACAAGCTGGTCAGCGAGAAGCGCGAAGCAATCGAGGCCAAGTACCGCAAGCTGGCCGATGAGGCAGCCGCCCGGCGCGCGAAGGCAAGCGCGGCAATCGATGTTACCAGCATCGAGCTTTAAGTCCGATCCGGCACTACCAGCCACTTCAAGCCCCCTGCCTCGCGGCGGGGGGTTTTTCTTTGCCTGCACCAGATGGCTGCTGACCAAGCCTGGGCCGCCGGGGCGCGAGATCGGCCCCAAGTTGGCGGGAAATTTGGGCGGCAAGGGCGCACTGGTGCCCTAGGGCGGCTAGTGTGGCGCATTGGGGCGCGTTCGGGCGTGGTAGTGCCAGTGCCGGCTGGCAATGCGTAGCGGCCCGGACATAGTGGGAACATGCAAGATCAGCTAAATCCGCTTGCTCCGCTAAATCCGCTAGCGCAGGGCAATCCACCCTATTTTCGTATGACGTGCTTCAGCCTCGACCAGATGGCCATGTATGACATTTTAATGGCGCAAATGTCATACCTTGCCAGCCTTTCAGGCGTGAAGTCTCAACGCTCTTGGGCACTTTTGTCTATGAGGTTTATTTTTATATATTTTTTTTTTTTTTCAGAAGAGCAGAGGGCCAGGGTGCAGATTGTATGACGCTGGTCAGGCGTAGCCATGTCAGGCGCTACGCGCCAACGCCTGTCCATGTCATACGAAAAGCGGTACGATTACCCGCCACTAGCGGATTTAGTGGATTTAGCGGACCTAGCGGATCAAGCGGCGCCCGCCCAGACACCTAACCTCACTCGTCTTACATGTCCCACCCATTGACATCTCCCCGCTTTTCCCTATAATCGATCACGGCGTTGCACCCACGCAGCGCCGCATGAAAGGCCAACCTCATGCCCCATATGACCAATGAACAGCTGCGCGACTATCTGCTCAGCCTAGGTAGCGGAACCGACTCGCCGCGCCTACCCGATGCGGCCGGCCAGCATGTCGTCGCCGGCCAGGCCATCACCATCGAATGGCTCAACCCGCCCATCCCCGGCGCTGCCGGCTGGTATTGGAACCGCGACGAGCAGGCCGTCAATGGCCCCTTCCAAACCAGCCAAGCGGCGCTCGACGATGCCCAGGCCGAGCTCGAAGCATAAGGAATCTCTGATGCCCAACATCATCCAGCCCCAGCGTCACATTGCCGGCAAGTGGACCGTGTGCGAACCCCACATCGCCAGCGCGTGGCTTGCCATCCCAGCCAAGGGCAAGCCCGCGCGCTTCGAGGTCAAGCGCACGGCCCGCGAATACCTCGCACAGTGCAAGCGCCTCGCGCAGCCCCAACGTGCCTTCAGCTTCGGCGCGCGCTGCCCCAAGCGGCTCAGCAGCGGCCAGCTCATCGTCACCAGCAGCCGGCATGACGCCAGCAAATACTAAGAAAGGACCACACAGCATGAAACACTTTGCAGGCTGCATCGCCGTGAACCCCGGCAACCGCACCGTGCGGCGCCTCAATCTCCTCGCCAGCGAGAGCGATGTCAGCTACTTCCGCGAGGCCAGCATCGCCGACATCATCGAGGCTGTGCAAGACAAGCAGTACGAGTTCCCGCCGGTCCCTTCCATCCTCTTCCGCAACCTCTGCATGTGGCTCAGCGCCCGGCCGGACGGCAGCGTGCCGCAGGGGCTGCCCGACACCCTGCTCAGCATCGCCCACGGCAACGCGGCCCTGGTGTGCAGCAGCGCCCCCGAGGTGCAAGTGGCACCATATAGCATCCGCTTTCCCTGCGGGCACGCCGTCACCCTCACAGCGCGCGCGGCCGTCTTGCCCATCAGCGAGCCAGTCTTCGCCCTCATGCAGGTCGGCCTGTTTCCTGCCGAGATGGGCTTGGTGCAAGCCATCGGTCTGATCGCTGACCGCGACGACGGCGACTGCGGCTTCCTTTCCTCCACGCAGCGCATGGTCGACTTCGACCAGTCGGGCAACAGCGAAATGCTTCTCCTGCAAGCGGCGCAGCATATGCCCATCGAGTGGAACCTGCTGCACGGCCATCAGCCCAACGAAGAGGAAGCGGCGAGCATGGTCGACAAGTTCTTCAGCAAGGAGCGCGGCTGATGCGCAAACTGCATATCAATGTTGAACCCGGCGTCCAGCCTCTGCTTGAAGATGGACGCAATTGGCTTGGCGGCCAGAACGTCGACAAGATGAACGGCGCTATGCTCGCAAGCATCGCCATCAGCCTCAAGCGCATAGCCGACATGGCAGCGCGCGGATACTTCAAGTAACCTGAAAGGAAACGGCATGGCCGACGAGTTCACCCCGCTGCAGCATGAAACTGCACGGCAAATCAACCGTGCGATCATGGCAGCGTTCAAGCACCTTGACAAGGCTGACCAAATCTTCGGCCCTGTCAGCGTGGTGCAGCTTCTGCTCCAGCACCAGCTTGCAGCGATCGACGCCATCAACAATCCTGGCATCAGCCAGACCATGCGTGACATGTTCCGCGAAACCCTAGGAGACCTTTGATGCCCCGTAGCAAACTCAGCATCACCCACACCCCCGGCCTCGGTGCCAAGTTCGAGGCCCGCGACAAGGATGGCGACAGCCTCTTGATCCGCCGCTATTCGGATCAGAACAGCGCGCTGGTCAGCGTCACCGACAAGCAGGGTAACAGCTTGCAAATGGAGCTGAGCAGCCAGATGCTCCGCCTCCTTGGCGACTTCATGGTGGATCATCTGCAGGTGCCCGCCAACCCCCTCGACGTCAACGCTAAGTAAGGAACCAAGACATGAGCTTCACCCCCACCGCTGAGATGCAGGCCATCGACGCCTACCTCGTTGCCAACCCCTCCGCTCACCTCATCGTCGACGCGAAGGCCGGCGCAGGCAAGACGACTAAGATCGTCGCGGCTCTGCCGTTGCTGCGCGGAACCAGCATCCTCATGTCGTTCAACCGCTCCATCGCCGACGAGCTGAAGCGCCGCGTGGGCGACCTGGGCATCATGGTCGCGGCGAACGTCAGCGTCAGCACTGTCCACTCCCACGGCCTCGCCAGCTTCCGCATGGCCGGCCTGAAGCCGCAGACCCAAGGCGGTAAGCTGCACTTCATCATGAAGGATCAGGTCGCCAACTACCCTGACGACGACCCCGTTCGCAAGAACAACAGGCACATCGTCCGCGCCGTCTCGCTGGCCAAGAACAAGGGCTTAGGCCTGACGGCTTGCGACGGCCGCGAGACCTTCGCCAGCATCACCGACAAGGATGCCTGGGCTGACCTGCTTGCCAACAGCGGCATCGACACCGAGTTCGAAGCTGACCTCTCCGTCGAGGCCGCCATCGACGAATGCATCGAGCTCTTGCAGAGCAGCAACGCTCGCCGCAACATGATTGACTTCGACGACATGGTTTACATGCCCCTCCTCTTCAACATGCCCATTCGCCAGTACGCGAACGTCATCATCGATGAGGCGCAGGATATCAACCCCACCCGGCGCGAGCTTGCCTTCCGCAGCGTCGCGAAGGGCGGCCGCATCATCGCTGTCGGCGATCCCAATCAGGCCATCTATGGCTTCACGGGCGCGGACCACGCCAGCCTCGACAACATCCGCAAGCGCTGCGAGCCGGACGTTGCCGCCCTGCCGCTCAGCATCTGCTGGCGCTGCAGTGACGCGGTGCTTGACGAGGCACGCAAGCTGGTGCCCGGCATCCAGACCGCGCCCAGGAAGATCGGAACGGGCACTGTTAGCAGCGTCGCCTTCCGCCGCGAGCCCGGCACCCTCGGCAAAGACGACATCGGCTCCGACTTCCTTGCGCTGCCCCAACCCGGTGACGCCATCCTCTGTCGGCTCAACAAGCCGAACGTGGCTGTCGCGCTTGGCCTGATCCGCCGTGGCACCCCAGCGAAGATCGAGGGGCGCGACCTCGGCAAGCGCCTCGTCGACCACATTCGCAAGGGCGCTGACATGCACAGCTTCCAGCCCCTCGCTGATACTATCGTCGACCTCGAGCGTTACAAGGAAGTCGAAACCTACAAGCTCGTCAAGAAGGACCGTGAGGCGGCGGCCGCGCTGCTTGAGGATGAGATCGATGCCTCGATCATGCTCCTTGAGCGTGTCATCGAGCAGAGCGGCAACTCGGCCAAGTTCACTGATGTCGAGGCTCTCGCCGATAGCCTCTTCGGCGACGACATCCCCGCTTCGCGCGTCGTCACGCTCTCCAGCATCCACAAGGCCAAGGGCCGCGAATGGCGCCGCGTCTATCTGCTGGGCAAGCGCGACTACATGCCCTTCTGGAAGGCGGAGTCCCCCGCCGAACTGCAGCAGGAGTACAACCTGATCTACGTGGGGCAGACCCGCGCAGAGGTCGAGCTGATCTACGTCGACGGTGTTGCCAGTGCGCTGGCGAATAACAAGCACCGCGAGGCCGCGCTGGTCGTCAGCGTGCGCAAGGTGACGCCGGGGGAACTCCAGGCTGAAGTCATTGCGATGGACCAGGAAAACTGGAACCTTGGGGCCGACGACGCCTTCCTCAAGGGCATCCTCCGGTGAGCCGGCGGCGTCGCTCGAACGCGGAGCACTTCAGCATCTACCAAGGGCTGCCGTGCATTGCGCGCTTGATCCTCACCCGCGAGTTCGGCAAATGGCTCGTGGGTGAGGGCGCAGAGCTGCTGCACGTCAAGTCGCCCTACGAGGTCTTCCGCTATCGCCCCGCTGGCGGCGACCCGGTGATCCTCTACAAGAAGGCCAGCGGCGCACTGACATGGAGCATCAAGAGCGCCGAAGACTACCGCGCCTTCCTTGCCTATCGCGCACGTCAGCAACGTAGGATGATTGAAGCCTGACCCCAAATGTGTCATACATTCCCATGGCGCAAATGTATGACACGCCACCACATCAGCATTGAAAGGCCCTTCACATGCCCAAGCTCTCTATCAGCAATACCCTGACCGACGACAACCTGCCGGCCCTCATGGCACCCCAGGAGTGCCCGACGTGCAACGGCAGCGGCACGATCAACAACAGCGCTCTACGTGATCCCCTCTACGACGAGCCCTGCCCCGAGTGCGCGGAGACCGGCCTCGTACCCTACCCCGGCACCTTCGCCGAGCAGCGCAAGGACTTCCACAGCGAGATCATCGATGGCATTGCCGCTTGCTTGCTCGAAAGCGCACAACGTATGTGGGTCAGCTATGACCCCGACGAGGGCCGCTTCAGCATGACCATTGGCAGCAAGTACTATACCCACAAGCACGAAGGTAGCTGCTACCATAAAGAAACGCTGACCGAAGCGGCCGATGGGGCGCTCAACGCTTTCAACAGTTTTGCGCGCAACGCTGACATCATAGCCGCCGTCGACAAGGAGGTTGAAGAGCTGCGCCTGAAACTCCTGGCTGAACGCCTCGTATGACATCCCGTGGGGCCGGACTCGACATCCAAGCCCCACTCGCCCATTCTGCCTGTGCAGCATCCCGCTGCTTTCGAGGAACTCATGTCATGGCTGATACCAAGCCCACCGCCAAGGCTGCTTCGCCGGCCACCGCCAGCGGCCCCGTTGCCGTCAACGATCCCAAGGCTCCCGCTTCCGCACGCCAGGGCGTGGGCGACCCCAGCGGCCGCATCACCAACCGCGACGACGCTGGCGGCACCCGGCAGACCGAGCCCAAGCCTGAGGACTACCCGGCCGCTGCCAAGGTTTCGCCGCCCGCGACGCAGATCAACACCTCGGCCAGTCAGGCCGTCGGCGAGCCCGCCCCGATCGTTACCACCAGCGACGATCTCAACGATGCGCTCGCGAGCGCGCAGGAGGGCATCGATGCCGCCCGCGCCAAGACCGACGAGCGCTTCGCCGACAAGGCCCGTGACGAGGGCCTGATCGACTAAGCGGCCCCGCCGCCTTTTCTCTTGCCGGAGAACCCAAGTGAACTATCGTCTTATCAGTGGCCCCGAGGTGCTTGCGTGCCTCGTGGTCTTCATCGCAGTCTTTTTGCTGCTGGGTCGGAGCTCACGTCGATGAGCACGCCCTCCCACGACACCCTAACCCCCACAGGTCGCGCCGCACAATGGCCGCGTGCTTATCTGCTGGGCATCTACGAGGCCGCCTTGCGCCTCGGCAGCATCTACGTCGAGCCCATTCGTCAGGCCGACGCGCTGTCCCTCAAGCAGAGCCTGTACCGCCTACGGCGCCGCAGCGACACCAGCAACAAGAGCTTCATCACGCCCGACATGCACCTCGTTACAGTCGGCGCGTGGGAGCCCGGTCCGGCAGGCGAGGGCCGCATGTGCATCATGTTCAGCAATGCTGGCGAGCAGGCTTTACCCGGCCTCTTTGCTGAGGATGGCAGCGCCGTCGAGGACGCACTTGCAAGCGCAGCGCGCCATGTCGCCGAACCTGTCGTCGACCTCGAGGCAGGGCCGCTACCCACCCTGCCGCTCACCTCCACCGATCTTGCTCTCGGCGAGGGCGCAATCGACGATTACGTCGCGCGCATGATGGCCGATGCTCAGAAGAAGGACAACTGACATGCGCGCTTTTTTCGAACGTCGCCGCCAGCGCAAGGCCCTTGCCGCCCGCATCGCAGATCATGTCGGCGCACAGCGCGGCAGCATCGTCTGGCATTTCGATGGCACCCTCTCGGGCATCTTCAGCGGGCGCTTCTCGACCTTCAGCACCGCAAGCGCAATGGAGGAAGCTTGTGGCTGACCCCACCCGCTTCCTTCAAAAGAGCGCCGAGGACATCGTGCGCGAGCATCCCGAGCTCATCGGCATCCTCCACAATGCCAAGCGCCTGACCTACGGCATCACGCAGATGAACACCAAAAACTTTCCCAACAGCGATTGGGATCGTTGCATGGTGTTCGCCATGTACTGGCTGATGCAGGGCCTGGACCCTGACGCCCAAGACGGCGAGGTTCGCCTCCATCGCCAGCGCATCGCCGATTTCTGGTCCGACGTGCAGGACAAGGCGCAAGCCGAGGCCGCCTTCAATATGCAGGGCAAAGCCGCTGCCTCCGCCACCTCTGCTGCGGACCGCAAGGCCAACACCGCAGCACTTCTCGCCGATCTTGGCCTCTAGGAGAATATCATGGCACTCACTGGTTTGCACCTTGCTCTCGCAGCATCCACCTACACGCGAGTCATCATCGAGTCTCCGTGCGCCGGTGCCAATGGCGAGCAGGTCCAGCGCAACGAAGACTACCTGCACGAGGCGCTGCTCGACAGCATCAAGCGCGGCGAAGCCCCCATTGCCTCGCACGGTCTTCTCGCTTTCAGCGGAGTTCTTGACGACGCCAACCCCGAAGAGCGTAGGTCCGGCATGGCCGCTGGCTTCGCTTGGTACGCCAGCGCCGAGCGCATTGTCGTCTACGCCGACCTCGGTATTTCGCCGGGCATGGAACAGGGCATCGAGCTTGCGCGCCACTTGGGCAAGCCGGTCGACATGCGCCACATCCGGCCCGGTCCCGTCGCCGACTGAATAAAAACAGCGGCAGTGAAACAAAAGCATTGCTAAACCGTAATGCATGTGGCACACCGGCATAGTCGAACCGGGGCAACCGCCACCATCCACGACGCGAAAGGACACTACAATGAAGATCGAAGCCAACACCCCCCGCGCCGAGCGTACCATCGAGGGCATCAAGGTCCAGGTTCCGGCGCCGTATGCCGAGGGCCAGACGCTGACCCCGGCGCTCGCCGCGATCCTCAACCAGACGCTGGCCGAGAACATCAGCAACAACCTGCGCGCCAAGCTGAAGCTCGGCCATGTCCCGGCCGGCTCGCCCGAGGGCACCGAAGCCCAGCCGCACAACGAGACCTCGGCGCAGGCGCTCGTCGACACCTACGTCGAGAGCTACGAGCCCGGCGTGAAGCGCGGCGGCGGCGGCGAGGCCCGCGTGACCGATCCGGCCGAGCGCGAGGCGCGCAAGATCGCCAAGGCCAAGGCGACCGAGCTGGTCAAGAGCAAGGGCATGAAGCCGGCCGACGTCGACATGGCGGACATCACCAACCGCATCTTCGAGGCGAACAAGGATCGCCTGATGGCGGAGGGCAAGAAGATCGTCAAGGCGCTCGAGGCCGCCAAGAACAAGTCGGACGACCTGGTTCTGGGCGATCTGTTCGGCGCGGCCGAGCCGACCGGCGGCGCGGAGTAATCTGCGCTTAGCGCGTGGCAGCGTAGCGAACCCATCCTGGGGTTATCAATTCAACGCTACGCTGCCACCGCTTACGCCGAGACTGGAAGGGTTTAGTGGCCTTTACCTATCCAGTCTCACCGTAAGCGAGCAGCAACAGGAACCAAGGTGCCCAAGGCCCAGCCACATTTTGACGTAGGCGCGCTGTTGCGTGAGGTCCATAAGCAGGACGTTGGCCTCTCCGTGAGCACCAACGCGCCCGATGGGTTCCTCCGCATCGTCTACGACTATATGCGGGCGCAGCCTTCTCTCCGCTGCCATATCTATCGAGTCCCTACCTCTCCGCAGCTTTTCTATATCACAAAGGATGCAGCACCGGCTGCCCTCGCACTCAAGGAGCCAGTCGATGCCCAAGCAGAACGCTGATCAGTGCGTCACCGTCCGGCTGCCGCAAGGCGTTGCCGACGAGCTGCGTGCGCGCACGGGTCGACCTATTAGCACGCTGCTCCGCCTAATGGCCGTCGAGCTTCTCAACCGGGAACGGTCGAAGGCCCAGGGCGTCGCCGCCCCCACTCTCAATCAGGCGATCATGCAGGACATCAGCAACCTGCCCGATTGACGCTTCCCTCTCTTTTGCTGACTGAAAGGCCACCCATGTCCAGCACACCCATCCCTGTCGAGGGCCTGTCGCCTCACGACGACAACACCATCACGCAGGAAACGCCGCAGCTCGACGCCTATGCCCTGCTGACGAAGCCGACGCTTGACCTCTCCGATGCTGAGGTCGACGCGATCATCACCAACTTGCAGAAGCGCCGCAAGGTCTACCTCGACACCGGCAAGGCCGATGCGCCCGCCAAGGAAGCCGCAGCGCGTAAGGCGCTCGCTGAGCCCAAGGCCAAGCCCACCGCAGCAGACAAGAAAGCCAACACGGCCGCACTGCTCGATAGCATCGACTGGAAACTCTGATGTCGATGGACCACATCCTCCCGGCCTCGGCCGAGAAGCCCGACAGCCAGTTCCTCCCCGGAACCTCCGTCCAGTACGCCTGGGACTCGACGAGCCTCACCAACATCCTCAGCTGCCCCCGCCGGTACAAGCTGAGCATCATCGGCGGCTACGTCCCGCGCAACCCGAACTTTGCCATCGCGTTGGTCTTTGGCATCCTGCAGCACAAGGGTCTGGAGTTCTATCATGTTGCAAAGTCGAAGGGCGCGACGCATGACGAGGCTGTCCGTGACGCTTGCATCCGGCTCGCAGCCGAGCCAGCAACCGCGACGCTGCCCACCGACGAGGACATCGACCAGCTCAAGGAAGCCCACGACCCAGACGAAGATGATGGCATCACTCTGCGCAACAGCCGTGTACGCACTCGCTATTATCTATTTCGTGCTGTTGTTTGGTACCTTGAGCATTATCGCGAAGACCCAGCAGAAACCATCATCCTCACCAGCGGCAAGCCGGCCGTTGAACTGAGCTTCCGTGTGCCCATCGAGCTGGATGGCGTCGACCATCCTATCATCCTCTGCGGGCACATTGACAGGGGCATGAAGTTCAATGGCTCGATCTACGCCGGTGACTACAAGACGACCAAGGCGATCAGTCGGCAGTTCTTCGATGGCTTCGACCTCTCTCATCAGATGACCGGCTATACCATTGCCAGCAGCGTGATCTTCGACGAGCCCGCTCGCGGCGCGATCATCGACGGCATCGCGCTGCAAGTCGGAGGTGTCAAGTTCGGCCGACATGTCACCACTCGATCGCAGGGACAGGTTCGCGAGTATTTCGACTTGCTCAAGTATGCGAACCAGCTGGCCGTCAGCTTCTACGAGCGCGACTTCTATCCCATGAACACAGCTTCCTGCTACTTCTGCGACTTCAAGCAGTTGTGCCGGCAGCCCCCCGAATACCGCGACAGCTATCTCAAACTCAATTTCGAGCAGAAGCGCGGTTGGAACCCATTGGAGAATAGGTAATGCTGGACCCGTACCAGTACTGCCCGCGCTGCTCCCGACGCTACGGCATAACAGAAGAGTCGTGCAGTGGCTGCGGCTTCGATCCTGTCAATAGTGACAAGGATGCTGCGGTTCAAGATCGAGCCGTGGCTCAGTATAAGGAGAATAAGCAATGAGCAAGTACACTGTTCGGGACATCAACGCCAAGCCCGGCGCTGACCCGATCGTCCTCGAGGCGGATCACGTCGAGCACAATGAGCAGACGGGCCGCATCACGTTCTTCGACGACGACAACGCGATCGTTGGGCAGTTCGTCAACGTGACGTTCTTCAAGCAGCCGAACGCTGCCTAACCCTCTCTTGCCGGAGACCAAAGATGAATCAGTTCAGCGCCGACGCGCCCGGTTTTCAGATGAAGACCGACAACTTCGCTGTGAAAGATGCGCCTTCTGCCTTGCAGCATATCCACTCGGATGCCAATGATAACAACGTGCGGCTGCGGGACATCGTGCGCGGGCTCAACGAGACCGTCGACAAGGCCTTCGGCAGCTCGCCGGAAGCGCCGTTGGCCTCCAGCGGCCTCGGTATGCCGCAGCGCCCTCAACGCTTCTCTGGCGGACTGGGCCAGGTCGAGGCGGAAGGCATTGAAACGGCGTTCCTGCTCGATCAGCTCAGCGATCTGGTCCGCAAGCTGAGCACACTCGCATGACCCCCTACGTCGCTGCCATCCTCAAGCACATTGAGGACAAGTCCGCCAGCTGCCGCAAGCGCGATATGTCGGATGCCGCCAATGTCCTCAGCGGCCTCGCCGACGACATCCGCAAGGAGTTCTTCGATCCAGCACAGCTGCCGATGGCGCCCTTCCTCAAAAACTTCATCGAGCGCATCAGCGCAGCCAACTTCGCTGCCGGCTGGTGGTCGCAGGGTGGGCTCGACCTTCGGGACGATCCTGTCCTCAGCAACTTCGTCATCGGCACCAAGCTGATGCTGGTCGTTACCGAAGTCAGCGAGGCGATGGAAGGCCATCGGAAAGATCTGATGGACGACCACTTACCGCACCGCCCGATGGTCGAGGTCGAGATCGCAGACGCAGTTATTCGGCTGTTCGACCTCGCCGGCAACTACCGGCGCAAGGATGGCAGCCGGCTGGATGTCGCTGGGGCGCTGGTCGAGAAGATGGCCTATAACGCCCAGCGCGCCGACCATAAGCTGGAGGCCCGCATGGGCGCCGGCGGCAAGAGCGTCTGATAAGGAACCTGAAATGCCTAACATGACTGAGCATGAAAGCTACCATATTGTCAAGCTGCTGAACGCAGCTGACTCTGGTGGTGGCAAAACCGGGGCGCTCGCATCGCTTGTCGATGCAGGTCTCAAGATCAGGGTGCTGGACTTCGACAACGGCCTCTCCGTCCTGAAGGGTTATGTCAAGGACAAGAGCAAACTGGCCAACGTCGACTTCGTGTCGCTCAAGGACGACATGAACCTGCTGGCTGGCCGGGTCGGCATCAAGAAGGCCTATGCTTTCCAGCAGGCGATGGACGCCCTCGACGGCGGCGAGAAGGGCAAGGCCCTTTGGGGTTCCGACCTCGGGCCTGTGACGACGTGGGGCCAGGACTGCGTGCTGGTCCTCGACAGCCTCAGCATGGCCGGTCGAGCCAGCCTTAACATGGTGATGCAGCTCAACGGCGCTGGTCACAAGCAGCCGGAAATTCAGCACTACGGCACGGCGATGGACAACATCGAGAAGCTGATCGCCATCCTCACCTCGCCCGCCGTGGGGTGCCACGTCATCATCAACACGCACCTGACCGGCATCGAAGGTACACCCAAGCTGTACCCCGAAGCACTCGGCAGTAAGCTCTCGCCCAAGATCGCCCGGTACTTCGATACCATGGTGACGCTGAGCGTGACGCCGGGCTCGCAGGTCCGCCAGTTCAAGACGGACAAGGACGGCCTCTTCGCCTGCAAGACCAGCACCAAGATGGCAGCCACCTACCCGATCGATACCGGGCTGGCTGACATCTTCAAGGCGGTCACGGGCAAGACTGCCCTCGTCTAACCAGAATACCGGCAAAGCCGGTTGCGAGTAGCACCGCTATGTGCTACAAACCCCATGCAGCAATCCGACGCAATCTTGCAATAAACGCTGCATCTATCGAAAGAACTACTCATGAGCATGTTCGCAGAACTCGCCAACGTGAAGGCCAAGGACGTCAAGGAGCCCGTCGCTCTGCCCACCGGCCACTATCAGGCGATGATCACCGGCATGATGCAGGAGCACAAGGCCAAGAGCGGCAACGTCGCGATGCGCTTCCCCTGCCGACTGCTCGAGGCCGGCGATGACGTTGACCAGGAAGCGCTGCAGGAGTCGCTGGCCGCCGGCAAGCCGCTCGCCGAGCGCACCTTCACGATGGACTTCTGGATGTCGCCGGAGGCCCGCTATCGCTTCACCAACTTCACCAAGGCCATGGGCATCAGCGATGACCTGAACCTGCTCGAGCAGGCCGAGGAGCTGGCCACCGCCGGCGTCCCCTTCCTGATCGAGGTGAAGCAGGAAGTCGACAGCCGCGACGCGACCAAGTCGTATACGCGCTACGACAACCCGGCACCGCTCGCTTAACGCCGGCAGGTGCAAGCGCGAGGAGTGGGGTGCGATCCCACTCTTCTTCTTGCTCCTGCCAAGAGAGGCCTACTATGGACGTTGTACTGTTTCCTGTCGCCAACATCAAGGTTCCAGTCGAACGGCAGCGAGTAGGGGCCAAAGCGGACGCCCCCTTGCTGACCAGCATCGAGCGCGACGGACTCCTGAATCCGATCGTCATCCACAGCGACGGCACCCTTGTCGCAGGTGAGCGCCGGCTCGACGCCTTCCGCACCCTCAAGCGCGACAAGATTCCTGCACGTATCTTCGAGCATCTTGATGCGCGCACGGCGCACCGCATTGAGCTGACCGAGAACCTTGCGCGCAAGCAGCTTGCGTGGCAGGAGGAAACGAAGGCGATCGCCGACTATCACCTGATGCAGATGCAGGATATGCCGATGTGGACCCAGATGGGCACCGGCACTGACCTCGGCATCAGCGTTTCTACTGTTAGCCGCGCGCTTGCTGTTGCCGAGCATCTGGGCGACGAGGAGGTCGCGACCTGCCAGACTTTCACCGGCGCCTTTAACCTGATCGCCGGTCGCGCCGAGCGTGCGATGATGGCGGCCCAGGCTCGCGGCCTCGATGTTGCAGCCAGCGTCGCCATCGCCTTGCCGCCCGTGCTGCCACCGAACGCGACCAAGGCCGAGCGCACTGCTGCGCTGCTTGGCACCGTCAACCTTGGGCAGAGCATGGATGCCGTCGTCACCTCCACCGCCGACAACAAGATCGACCTGATCGAGGCGGGCAAGCTGGCCGCAGCCGCCCTCGCCGTGGAACAGAAGCGCACAGCCATCGGCAACATGGTTATCACCGCCGACTTCCTGGAGTGGGCCGATAGCTATGAGGGTCCGAAGTTCGACGTGATCCACTGCGACTTCCCCTATGGCAAGGGCTACCGGGGCAGCAACACTCGCCGCACTGGTCGCGCGCACGTCAACCCTGCCTACCTGGACGATCCCGACATCTACTTCGAGCTGGTCGATGGCTTCCTCAGCTTGCAGGACAACATCATGCACAGTGCCGCGCACTGCATCTTCTGGTTCGACATGGCCTATTATGGCTGGACGATCGAGCGCTTCGAGAAGGCAGGCTGGAAGCTGGTGCAGCCCTTCCCACTGATCTGGACCAAGGGCTACACTGGCGTCGCCGCTGACCCGAAGCGCCGACCGCGCCACTGCTACGAGACGGCCCTTATGTTTTCTCGGGGCGACCGCAAAATCTGTCAGCTTGAGAACGACCACTACGAGTGCCGGTTGGACGAGACCAAGGTGCACATCAGCCAGAAGCCGGTCGACATGCTCAAGAAGTTCCTTAAGCTGGTCGTTGACGAGCACACGGCATTCCTTGACCCGACCTGCGGGAGCGGCGGTGCGCTTGCAGCAGCTCTGCACCTGCGCGCCAACCGGGTGCTGGGCATCGAACTTGACCCGAGCAATGCAGATGTCGCGCGTATCCAACTGGAGCGTAAGGCACCGGAAGGCACCGGCGAGAAGGCGGCGTTGATGCAGCGCGGCATGGACCTCGGCATCGAAGGAGCACAATGATGGCAGACGTTGAAGGAACGCTGAACGAACGGCAGGGACGCTATGGCATCTTTGCTGAAGGCGCCAAGATTTGGCAGCGATTGCAGGGTGTGGTCGAAGGGCAGCCAGGTTGGGATCGCATGGAACCTGATCAGCAATATGCCGCCACAATGATCCTCATGAAGCTGGCGCGCGCACTCAACGGCAACCCGAACGACACGGACAACTGGCATGACATCCAAGGATACGCAAAGCTCATCGAAGATCGACTCCTTGGTCGAGGTGTCTATGCCCCTCCCGTCGAGCAAGCCGTGGGCGATGTACCTGCCCCCCGCTGGGAGCCTGGCGTCGCCGACGACGTTGCGTTCTAAGACGCTTGTCATCCTGGGTGAAGCGCCGGGCGCGGACGAGGAACAGCAGGGGGTGCCCTTCGTGGGCGCCTCCGGCACCTTGTTGCGTGAGCGCTTGCTTCCCGCTGCTGGCCTGGACATCAGCCAGTTCCATGTCCTCAACACGTTCATCGATCGGCCACCGAACAATGATCTTAAGAACTGGACAGCCAACAAGACCGAGCTTAAGAAGCTGGGCCTCACGCCACAAGGCGATCCTCTTAACAAGCGGTTTCTGCTTCCGCAGTATCGCTGGCAATTGGCTGAACTGGACAAGAGACTCACGGCCCTCAAGCCTGATCTTATCATCTGCCTTGGCGGAACTGCTCTATGGGCAGTTTCTGGCGATGGTGCCATTGGCACGCACAGGGGCACATTCTTCCAGAGTCGTTACGGGACCGCGATCGCCACATATCATCCTGCAGCTCTTCTAAGGCAGTGGAGCAACTTGCCGCTGGCGTGGGCAGACCTCCGCAAGGCAGCAGGCTACGTAGCAGGAACGTTGACGCCTCCACTCAAGCGCCGCCTGTGGATCAACCCGACCTTCATGGAGATCGGGCAGGTCTATGCCCTGTTCATCCGCAATCCGCATTGGGTGCTGGGCGTCGACATCGAGACCTGTCCCAGCATCGATCAGATCACCACGATCAGCTTCGCGGCTGCTCATGAGGGCATCTGCATCCCGATCTGGAACAAAGACGCAGCGGTTGGCAAGGAGAACTATTGGTCCTCGATCGGCGAGGAGCGCAAGGCATGGCGGTGGATCAAACGGTTCGCTGAGCTTCCGAACCCAAAGGTGCTGCAGAATGGGCTCTATGACTCGCAATACCTTCTGGATGCACCACTTGACATACGCTTGCGAAACTGGCAAGATGATACCGCTATTCTGAGCCACGCTCTTCAACCCGAACTGCCCAAGGCGCTCGGGACTCTCGCCAGCATCTACCTCAACGAACCATCGTGGAAGCAGATGCGGACGGCGAAGAAGGACGAGAGCAAGGCTGACGAATAGTAGAAGGAGCAAAGGCCATGGATATTTATATAAGACTGGTTGGACCTGCTGGTTCAGGCAAAACGCGATTGGCAGCAAAGATTGAGAAGCTGTTGAAGGCTGAACTCAAAGCTGGTGACGTAGCGACTTGCTATGCAACTCAAACAAACCGCGAGGCTGCGCAAGGTGGCGGCAATCTCGAGTTTGCGATCGAGAAGCGCTAATGCCATACATCGACATTGAGGGCGCAGTCCCGCAGGGCCTCGACGCCTACACCAACTATCAGGTCTACAACACGCTGGATAGCGCTGTCACCGCACAGCTGCTTCCGGTGATGAAGGAAGAGCTGAACGACAACACAGCCACCACTTACAAGCGAGAGATGAATGTCCTGGCGCTCTGCCTCGAGATGTCCTCCAAGGGCTTCCCTGTTGACCAGATGTGTCTCGCGGAGCTTCTCTGGTCTCTTGAAAAGGACGCGGCTCGTAGCCTTTCTATTCTTCATCGTCTATGTGACGCTGTGGGTTTTCGTGCCATCAACCCTCGTTCGCCAAAAGACGTGCCCGACCTCTTCTACGGTCACATGCGCGTCCCCGAAATCTGGGAGCACGACCGCAAGACCGGCACCAAAAAGCTCGCCGCAGACATCAAGGCCCTTGAGAAGATCAAGACCAACTACCCCACCTGCGCGCCATTCGTGAACGCCATCAGCGCGTACCGCGAAGCGAGCAAGATGGCCAGCGTCTTCCGGCGTGGCCTGGAACCGGGCACCGGCAACCTGCGCTGCAACTACTCGCCGTCGGGCACCGAGACCGGCCGGCTGTCTTCGCAGCAGAACCCTTACGGACGAGGCACCAATGGCCAAAATCTCACGGACCGAGTACGCCAAGTTGTTACGGCGCCTGAAGGTTTCGCGATCCTCAATTTCGACCTTAAGACAGCTGAGAGCGTCGCTGTCGGATACATCAGTGGCGATCGAGCTTACATCGATGCATGTGAAGGCGGCGATCTTCATACCTCTGTATGCAAGCTTGTGTGGCCAGAACTGGCATGGACAGGCAATCGAAAGGCTGATAAAGCTATTGCAGAAAGTCCTTTCTATCGACACTTTTCATTTCGAGATCAAGCAAAACGAGGTGGGCATGGGTCTAACTATTACGGCACCGCTCGAACCCTTGCCGCAATTCTCAACGTCCCTGTTGCAGTGGTCCAGAACTTCCAAGACCTATACTTCGGCGCGTTCCCCGGCATCCCTGAGTGGCACATCGAGACGATCCGCCGCATCATGCAGGACGGCTACATCGTCACGGCCATGAAGCGCGAGCGTCGGTTCTGGGGCCGGGCGGACGATCCTGCTACGCACCGCGAGGCGATCGCATTCGAGCCGCAGAGTCTGGTCGGCGACATCATGAATGAGGGGTTGATCAATGTGCAAAGCTGGATCAAGCGTCAGTTGCCCGAGGCGAAGGCGATGCTCGGCCGAGGCCGAAAACTTCTGCCTTTCAACCCCAAGGTTCCAGACCTCCGAGCCCAGGTTCATGACGCAGGAGTGTTCGTCGTGCCCATTGATGGCATTGCTGATATTACCCGTGAGATCACCGAACTTCTGAAGGTCCCGGTGAACTTCCCTGGCGTAGGCACCATGCTCATCGAGAACGATGTTATGGTCGGCAAACGCTGGTGCAAGCAGCCGAAGCCGAACAGCAAGAACTGGAACGACGGCAAGCGCCGTGAAGGCCTCGCGGACTATGTGCCCGGCGATCAGCTTCACTGGCTTTAACATACACGGGGGAAATGCTGGTGGCCGCGCGTCGTCTTCCTAACTTCATTGATAGCTTCTGCGAGTTTGCTCGCACTTACAATACAACGCCGCTGTTCGCAAAGTACGCGGCCATCTGGATGATCGGCACGGTGAGCACCCGTGCTGTGGGCATGAAGTCGCGCGGCAATGACCTGCACCCGAACTTCTTCTTCCAGCTGGTTGGCGGCCCCGGCACCGGCAAGAGCCAAGCTATCAAGGCCGTCCGCAAGATTCTGCTGAAGGCCACCAGCATGAGCATCATCCCCGCCAGCATCACCCGCGCTGGCCTTGAGGATTACATGAATGGCAACCTCCAAACGCGCAAAAGTCCCGATGGCCGGATGCTCCTGTCACATGAGTGCATTGGCCTTTCCGAAGAAATGCAGGGCATTCTGCCCGATCAAGACCTTGGGCATCTCACCCTCTATAACATCCTGTACGATTTGCCCACTATTCATAAGGCTCGGACCCGTAGCCACGGCGAGGTCAATCTCGAGGCTCCTTACTGTAGCATCCTTACTGGAGCCCAGCCGGCCTTCCTAGCGACTACGATGCCAGAGCAGGCTTGGGGTATGGGCTTCATGTCACGCAGCGTTATGGTCTTCGACGTGCCCCGCGAGCGGACGAGCATGTTCGACACCGTGCAGGTCGACCATAAGCTGGAGGCCGACTTGATCCATGACCTTAAGCAGATGCACAACGCGAACGGCTGGATGACGTGGACTAAGGCCGCACAAGCTATGTATGAGGAGTGGTACGTCGTCCACGCTGGTGCACCGATCCCGCAAGCCAAGAGGCTGGCCATGGGCTACAACGCGCGTCGCGAGTTGCACATGACGAAGCTGGCGATGGTCATGAGCCTAAGCCGCACTGATGACTTCATTGTCGACGTGCAGGATGTCGCGGAAGCCATCAAGCTACTGCTCTTCACCGAGGACCGCATGAAGATGGTCTTCACCGAGATGCAGAACACGGGCAGCATGGTCGCCATCGAGGATGTGCTGGACGTGATCCGCAGCAACACCGGCGCCAACAAGATGACCGATGAGGCCACGCTGATCGACATGCTCATGGGCAAGTTCCCGCCGCAGCAAGTCCATGCGGTGATCGAGAACCTGATCGCAAGTCAGGCCATCAAGATCGGAGGTGGGGTCAATGCGCGCGGCTTCAGGAAGTTCGTGACGGGCGACAAGGTGAGCCCGATGTAGAGTTCAACACCGAGGAGAGTAAGATGGCAAAGTATCGTAAAAAGCCTGTTGTTATCGAAGCCGTGCAGAACACGGCCGAGTTTCGCAAGGGCGAGAAGACGGGCAGCGTTCCAAGCTGGATCGTTGCCCACTTGGCAGCAGAGGTTATCCGGCCGCATCCGACGGTCGAGACCGCACTTAGCATCGGCACGCTCGAAGGCACCATGCGCGCCGATGACAATGACTGGATTATCCAGGGAGTGAACGGCGAGGTCTATCCTTGCAAGCCGGACATCTTCGCTGCGACCTACGAAGCGGTCGAAGGCTGACGGTCGGGATGTATGACATTTTCAACGCGCAAATGTCATACATCCCATCCCCTCATTCCTGAATGGCTGCCCTGTACCGAGCTACCTGCGCCCCGTCGAAGCGACTCAGCATATCCTGCTGGGTCTCTCGCTTATTCCGGGTCTGCGCGCTTTTCATCACGCTGTCCAGCGGCAGCTGCGCAGCCATGGTGCGGTTGATGATCCGCTGCATCTCGTCCATGTCCTGGTTCTTCATGGCATCAGCATATGCCAGCCCCAGGCCTTGCACCGCATAGCGGGTCGCTTCCTGATCGTTGAAGAGCTCACGCGCGGCAACCTGATTGCGCTCCACCTCGACTTGGTTCAGCCCTAGCGCGTGCATCATCTGCGCCGCCGGGCCTAGGTTCTTGACCTGCGGATAGCCCGTCGACATGCTCTTGATGTAGTCGCCCTCGACCGCCGACACGGCGCGGAAGATGGCGCGCGGCGCTAGGGCCGCCAGCATCTGGTCCCGCACATTCGGGTTGCGGAGCGCGTTCATGTTGCCCTCCGTGCCGATCTGCCATGCCGTGCCCACGGCCTTGCCTACCTGCTTGGCCCGCTCAAGGAACACGAAGTTCATCAGCGAGCTGACCTCGTTCCGCACGTCAGTGCCAGGGATGGTCGACGACGCCTGGAGGCTCGCACCGAAGAAGCTGGGCAACCCGAAGTACACAGCGTCGGCTGCATCCTTGTTCCAGTTCTCCTGCATCCAGAGGAAGCTGGAAGGCGAGTCACCCTTCCATTGAGCAAGCCCGTTGGCAAGACCCAGCAGCGGCGTGGCACCAATGCCACCGAGCGCAAGCGCCGATGCGCCTTGCCATAGGAAGGGAGCCCAGACACCCTCCTTCATACCGACGCCTGCATATTGCATCATCTGGCCGATGAAGTTGAACTGCCAGTTCTTGAACAGGCCGAAGGTGCTGCCGAGCGGTCCGGTGAACATACGGCTGCGATCTACCACGCTGTAGCCGTAGTTGGTGACATGCACTCCCCGCTGGGTGAAGCGGTAGAGCTGATCGCCCTCCAGCCCGAAGTGGTACTTGCCCACACGATAGGCTGCGTTGAAGCTGATCATGCGCGAGTAGTTCTCGCTCTTTTCAGCCATGTACGTGGCGATCTTCTTAATGCCCTCCCAGCCGCCTTGATGCTGGAACGTCTCGCGGATCGTCGTGCCGGCAGCGCTCTTCTCGCCAACCCACTCGTCCACCTGCGAGTGCTGCAGCGTGCCGTCCGTCGTCGCCCGCTCGAGCATCTGCTTCAGCTCGGGGCTCGGCTTCCGCAAGTCCTGCAGGCTCGCCCCCAGCACCTTCATAGGCGACATCGCCTGAGCCACGCCACGCGCCTTCCCCTCGGCATCATAGGCCGGCAGGAAGTGCATGTGCTTGGCCACCTCGTCGCTGCTGGCCCGCGTCGTATATGCGATCCAGGGTGCCACGGTCTGCAGCGGCTGCAACAAGTTCAGCAGCGCGAACGTTGGGTTGGCGATCGCGAGGTTCCAGTTGTACATCAGCGCATTGGTCGCTTGCGCGATGCGCGTGGCCGGCTTGCCGCCGAGCACATTGCCCAGCAGCGGCTCCAAGGTCTTGTTCAGTGTATTGGTGATCTGGCCCTCGATCCCCATGAACTGGTTGGCCTTCCGCATCAGGTCCGTGTATGCGGTCTTGTCCTTCGAGGCCAGGTTGAAGGCTTCCTGCCCCCAGCGCCGCTTCCAAGTATGGTACGCAGCAAAGCGCAGCAAACGCCGGTAGTGATCCTCGCTCTGCTTCACCACATCATCGAGGCTATATGTGTGAGCGTCGGGTGAGCCGCTGATACCCGTGCGGCTATTGGTGAGCGCCCCCGGCTTACCCGGTCGGCCAGGAAGCGTCGTGCGGCCGCCACCCTGCCGGGCAGCATCCAAGCGCCGCAGCGCAGCCTGCACAACATCCTGCGTTTCCTTGCCCTTGCCGATGCGGTCATTGACGAGGTCGCTGATGCCCTGCAGCTCACTCCCCTCGACCTCCATCGCATGTTTCGCGCCGCCCTTGAACTCGTCGCTGACCTTCCACTTGAGGCCCCGACTAGTCGCTTCCTCGATGACGGCCTGCGCTTCCTTCTGAGCAGCCACGCCGGTCTTGCCCACGGCAAGCCATTGGGTCCGGCCCAGGTCATCCGTGACGCGGCTGTAGAAGTCGCCCTTGAAGACCCTCGGCAGGATGTACCCGTCGAGCAGGTTGAACGTACCTTCGAGCTCGGTGCCCTTGAAGGCCGGCAGCAACAGCTTCTCCCAAACGCTCTTGTTGATGTTCTGCAGCTGCTTGACGACCTGCGACGCATTGTCGCTGATGACGCCATCGTGCGTCAGCTTCGCTAGGTCTTCAGCCGGCGTCTGCGTGTTGCTGGCGCGCACGACCAGTTGTCGCTCGTCAGGCGAGAGTCGGCTCCACAGCTTGCCGATCGGGTCGAAGCCCTCATAGCCGCTTTCGAAGTGCATCTTGCCTGTGACGGCTTGCAACGGCGTGCTCTCGAAGACAGCCTTACCGCGCACCAGCTTGCTAACATACTCATCGCTGAGCATCATGTTGCCGCGCAGCAACCCGAACAGACGACCAAACGCTGAGTTCTTGGCCTCCTTGAACATCGTCGGCGAGAACGTGTCATAGAGGAAATTGGCCGTGTCGTGCAAGGTCTTGCTACCTGCAAGGTCGGTCGCTTCGCCCAGGCTCTTGGCCATCTTGTCGGCGACCTTGCTGGTCCAGGTCTTGCGCGGCGTCGAGCGCAGTGCGCTGTAGTCCGCCGGCGTCAGGGCGCGCAGCATAGCATCCGCGCTCTGGTTCCAGACATCATCCTTCTGGAATGGCTGGAACGCCTCCCGATACATTGCAGTACGGCGCGTCGTTTCCTCCGCAGCCAAGTGCGCTTCCTTCGCAAAGAGCTGCGGCTTGTCGGTCTTGCCGATGATCCACTTGTCGCCCTCAGCGATCTGCGCCGCGCCATAGCGCTGGCCAGTGTTAAGCTGCCCGAACTCGCCGTCGTACTTGACGCCCGAGGTCAGGCCCCGCTTCAGCGTCGACGACTGCCGCACACGCACTGGAACCATCATGTTGGGGTCCAGCTCATTGGCGATCACGGCGCGATGGTTGCCGTTAGCCAATCGAGCCTGCCCGCGCTTCGAGTCGATGTCCAGCAGCAGAGGTTCGTTAACCCCCTTTTCAGCCACGGATGCACGCAATGCCGCATTCTCAGCTGCCCGTGCCGCCGTCACCTCCTGCCCGGCTCCGCCGTTGTGCACAGCGTACTTGATGAGGTCACCCGCACGAACGCTTATCTGAGTCTCGCCGTCGGCGCCGTTGCCTCCAGCCTTGATGCGCTTCGCGAACACAAACAGTCCGCTGTCCGCTTCGCGGCCCATGAGCACGCCATCGCCGACATACTGCAGCGCCGTCGAGTCGTCAAAGGCCTTCGCCAGTGTTCCGGCCGCTCGCGCACTACGCACCTCGACTTGGCGTGGATACACCACACTGCTGGCCAGCGTCTCCATATCTGGCAGCCCAAGCGCGCCAAGCACTTCCTGCTGCTGCCCGCGATCCAGCGTCCGCAGGTTGCTTGCATCGCTCTCCGTCAGCAGCCGACGATCCAGCCCGGTCAGCGTGCCCTTCGTCCGGTCGACCTTGAAGAGCTGATTGACCAGCCCGTCGGTCTCAGGCGAGCCACCTTCCAGGTCCTGCACATAGCGGCCCTTGACGCCGGCAGGCAGATTGTTGCTCGGCGTTTCCGTCAGCACCTGCTGCATCAGCGTCTGCCGCGCGTCGGCAAGCGACATGGAGCCGGAAACCTCGGCACCAGGGGTCGCCGCCATGCGAAGCTCGAACGTGGGGCGCAATGCGAAGTCCGCCCCGACGACGCGGCCCATGTCGGGCAGTAGCTTGCCCCCGGACCGGAAATAGCCCCCTATGCCGCCGAAACCGCCCGCTAGGACCGTGCTAAGGCCCACATCGGCCAACAAGTCGCCGTAGTTCTCGCTGGGCGCAGTAGCAAGCCCCACGCCCAACCGGCCCAGCTCGAAGGGAGCAAACTTGACCATTTCCTTCACAGCGCCATAAGCGATGGGGTTCTCGGCCGCCGTAATGCCGCTCTTCGCAAGCCCGAAGCCGCGACCAGCCAGTGCCGTTCCGCCTTCCACAGCAGCAGCCAGCTTGGGCAAACGTGCCACAGCGAGCTCGATACCGCCGTAGGGAATGAGGCCGGCAGCAAGGCTGCTGACCACACCGCCCACCGGGTTGGCGTCTCGGAACGCTTGTGCTTGAGGCGTCGGGTTCTGCCCGAACATCTCAGGAAGGGTGCTAATGGCGCTGTTCAGGAACCCGCCGACATAGGTGTTATCCACCGTTTGTCCGAGCCAGCCTTGCGACGCCGTTTGCTGCGCCGCTGCCATTCCTTGGGGCTGATTGGCTGCTTGTGCCTGCTGGGCCCCGTTCCAGCGGTTGAGCCAATCGTCGGCCATCAGTACTGCGTCCTCGTTGTGGTGCCCTTCGGCCCCTGGGTGATAGTGGTCTTGGCGTCAGCCTGCCGTGCCGCCGACATGCTTGCCGATGCTGCACCG
>Ga0182217_1000011_pt1 | contig 44022 bp, 71 predicted proteins | sample G5R1MG_18_FD_128395 | JGI IMG/M metagenome (GOLD analysis project Ga0182217, IMG submission 128395) | Switchgrass phyllosphere microbial communities from Michigan, USA - G5R4_NF_03OCT2016_LD1 MG | ecosystem: Host-associated > Plants > Phyllosphere > Phylloplane/Leaf | place: USA: Michigan... | reverse complement strand
TGGGTGTAACGTCGCATACCACCAACGTTACGACCTATGGGATGAACACCCGGCCCGCTTACAACAATTTCACCAACGTATTTTTCGACAGCGGCAAGCAATCTGCAACCTTCGATCGCATGGTTGAAACGGAGTTTGTGTCGTGCTGGTGGTCGGGTGCGCGCGAGACGGTTAGCGCTGGTTTGACCATATCCGAGTGCCGCAGCCTGCGCTTCACCAACTGCCGCTTCTTCAACAACGGCGGACACGGCGTGCTGGTGCAGCCGAGCTGCACCGACATCAACTTTGTGAACTGCAAGGCTGAAAGCAACTCCGCCGCCGCTGCCAATGGTGCGTATCATGGGTTTGCCTTTGGTGCGGGCTGCACGCAGTTCTCACTGATTGGCTGCACGGCTTCCAATGGCTTGTTTACCGGGCAACAGGGCGTCGGTGTGTTTATCGATTCCGGGTGCAACGATTTCAATGTGGAAAGCTGCAACCTGCTGGGCAACTTTACGGGTCCGCTTATCGACGGCACGGGCAGCACCGCTAGAAAGACTATCCGCGCAAACAAGGGTTATACAACCCAGAACAAGGGCACGGCGACCATTGCGTCTGGCGCTACGTCTGTGGTGGTAACGCACGGGTTGTCTGGCACGGTGCAGCAGCAAGACGTTGTGCTGACGCGTGGCGGCACTAATGCAGGATCTACGGATCTATTTGCAGATACGTTTACCGCATCCACCTTCACCATTCGCACCGCCGCTGCGCCTACGGCTGCTTTGCCTGTTGTGTGGCAAGCCCGGATTGCGGGTGCGTAATTAGGGTGGTATTGTACGGACTTCCACAACAGGAGCTACCAATGAAGAAGCCTACCCCACACCGCCCTGACAACGGCGAAGATCCGGCTGTGACGCCGAAGCCTGCAAAGGCTTACACCACGGCTGATAGCGGCGGCAACAGCCCCACCCCGCCGAAGCCGCCGACGCGCCCGACGCCAGGAGATTGATTTGTGACGCTGTTGCTCGCTTTGTTGATAGCCGCCATGGCGCTTGCGTTGCTGGCTGGTGATGCATCTGCGCGGGCAACAGCGTTAGTTCTGCTGGGGAATTGGTGCATCAACACGGCATTTGTATCCGCTTGCGCAGACCCTGACGCATGGGCTGCTTTCCTGGTTGTTGATTACCTCTCCGCGCTGCTGCTGATTGCCTTTTATCAAACGACCGTCGTCAGGCTCGTCTGCGTTGCCTATGCTCTCCAGTGCGTCGCGCACGGGGCTTATGGCTATGTAACAATGAGCGACGTTAACCCATTGGCTACATACATTTATTGGTGGTTGCTGTACTGTCTTGCGATGGCACAGATTGCTATTGTCGGAGGGATGGTTGCTTACCAGTGCGTTGGGGATTGGAGCGGCGCTGGGGGCAGCGTATCATTTGGCAAATCTGGCCTTCATCAAGGTAAGAGCGAAGGCAGTAGCCGGTGAGAAACCAACCATTGAAGGGCCTGTTATTGTGGGCAGCGTAGCGTCTGAGATAATCGCCAAAGGCACCACTAGCGGGTGGACCTTGTGCGTTATCGCCCTAATTTCATTTGGCACTTACCTTATCCGCCAGCGTCCTAAAATGCGCGAGCTGGATATTGGTCAGGATGGCGAAATCCGCGCTTTCTTTGCCACACAGATTGAAGGCTTGCGTTCCGAGATCCTAGCGCTGCGTGAAGAAAACACCGCTTTGCGCTCCGAGATCCGCAGCCTGCATGGTGTCATTGACGGGATGCGCCGCGAGAACCTGCAAATCGGTATCAGCACACAGCGCGCTGTGGTACAATCTCTTCCGGTAGATTTCGTGCCGGATGGCTTGAAGGCTGCGTTGGATCGGATTGAGCCTGTTAGGAAGGATGGCGTGGAATGAACATCACCGATGTTATAAACGGCGTTCTTCGCGCTGAAGGCGGCTATGTCAATGATCCTGCAGATCGTGGCGGGGAAACCAATTTTGGCATTACTAAGGCTGTGGCTGTGCAGAACGGCTACACAGGTGATATGCGTAGTTTTCCGGTTAACCTTGCTTATGACATCTATTACAAGCAGTATGTCAAGGCGCCAAAGTTTGATCAGGTTGGCACGCTGTCTGTTCCGATCGCAGCTGAGATGATCGACACGGGCGTCAATATGGGTCCGCGGCAGGCTACGCTGATGCTACAGCGGGCCCTGAATGCTTTGAACAACCAGGGGGCAGACTATCCTGACATGGCCGTAGACGGCTTGCTTGGCCCGGGTACGCTGGGTGCGCTCAAGACATTCTTGGCTAAACGTGGTGCAGAAGGTGAGAAGCGTTTGTTGGCGCTGCTAAACGCCCTGCAGGGCGAGCGCTACGTTTCGTTGTGCGAAGGTCGTAGCCCCAATGAGAAGTTCATGTACGGCTGGCTAGCTAGGATTTTGTGAGGTGAACGTGCGCGAACAGCTTATCGCATATCTGGCAACTCTTGCGGCGCTGGTGTTGACGCTGCTTGGCGCGATGCTGATTGCAGCTTTCGTGCCAGCTGTGATGGATAAGATTTCCGATTTCGCGCTTGGCACTGTGTTCGGTGGTTTGATCGGCGTTCTTACCCGTCCTGCTGCGCGCTCGTCTACTGCCACCACCGATAGCGGCGATGTAACGGTACAAGCGGAGAGCAAGCAATGATTGGTAACCTGTTCTCCACACTTATCAGCAAGATCCTTGCTGGCGCGCTGGCCATCGCTCTGGCTTCCCATCTTTATACCACTATCGATCGCAACCAATGGCGTGCAGCCGCTCGCAAAGCTAACGACACGCTTGCTCTCGTAAAGCCAGCACAGGAACTGGCGCTAGCCAAGGCGCAGGCCGCTATCGCTGCCAAGGAAGCTTATTATAAGGAACATGCTAATGACACGGACAAGGATTATGCTGCGGCTATTTCCGATGCTCGTAGTGCTACTGATCGCTACATTGCCGCTCATCGGGTGCCAGCATGCCCCGCTAGTGGTGCAGCCAGCGGAACCCCTGCCAGCCCCCAAGGTAACAGCGCCCAAGGTTCTGACGGACCCGGTACAGCGCCCTACATGGTTGCAGTCAGCCCCGAAGACGTAAGCATTTGCACCAGCAACACGCTGCGCCTGGAAGCTGTCAAAGTGTGGGCAGAGGGCCTATGAACCGCATAGCCTGCCAGTCCGCGGCATTGTTCGCGCACCCGTGGGCGATTGTGATATTCCCGTTCCTGTGCGTAGCATGGGAGCTTGCAGGATGGGGCGAACTGGCGTTGACGCTGGCGCTGTCGATCCTGGCGATTAGCACGACACAGTTGGTGTTAGCTGCACAGGAGAAAGACACCCGTGCCATTCATATCAAGCTGGATGCGTTAATAGCTGGCACGGATGCTGACGATGGTGTTGCGGGGGTTGAGAAGGATTAACGCACCCCCGGCTGCGGGTCAGGTGGGGCGGAGGGCGGTGATAGCGGCAGCAAGGAACTCCACTGCCACACGGCCTTGCGCCACAACTACGTGCGGGGCGCGGCTCATCTGATCCGAAATCCGCGGCGAGTGCATCTGCTTAACCTCGATCGCGATACCATGATCGGGCAGATCGAAGTCAAGGCAATGCGCATTCATCCCGCCCATATCTGTCGTGAACGGAATGCCAGCGGTCAGCAGCGCGCGTTCTATGATCCGCTCCATCGGGTCTGTGGTGATCAGGAACCTATCATCAATCATTTCCTTGCTCCTGCTTTTCAGGACTCTCCGCTAAATATCGGAAGGTATTCTGATATTCTTTGAGAATCTCCTCACGTATTTCGGCGATCTGTTTCTTGGTAAGATAACGTGACCGCGCTTGTAAGCGCTGCGACTTGGGGCTTTCCGTCATCTTCTCTCTCCCGTTCAATCAACGATACCCCCGCGCGCGAAGGGGTGGGGGTTAGGGGGTGGGTGGGAAAAACTTGTCGAAATCCTCGTCATAAGATTCCAGAAGCGCGCGACATTCGCTCTCGGTTAACGGTTCCTCGATCTCGCTTCCGCACTCAGGACAGAACCCGATGTCCATTGGCCCCGGTCGTGTAGGATGATCTTTGAGAACCGACAGTTTGCCAATATCGCCGCACTGCCCACACTCATAATATTCATACCGTGTCACATCGTCTCTCCCTGTTGGATTGCCCCGCGCACCATTAAAACGCCCCGTCAACATACGCCTGCATAGCAGCAACAGCAGCTAAGCCGATTTTGTCCTTGTTATACGCAAACGTATCGCGCAACGTATCAATGGCGCTGTTGGCCATTTCCTTGCCGTATGGTGTGCTACGGCAAGCTACTCTTTCACGCTCATAGCCTATCGCAGAAAACTGTGTGTGCGCCCCCTGGCGAGCGATAAACCAATCTTTCCCTTTGGCTACAAGCTCACCTTCTTGGAGCTTGCCCATTTGAAATGCCAATGTTGGCGCTTTATCGGTCATGTTCATCTCCTTATGTGCTTTACATGCTTCATAGGCGCAATCAGTACAACAAGCAACAACATTATTATCGTTGACATCTCTGCCAATCATGGACTATCCTGCCCGCCAAGCGCCAACCAGTGCCTCCTACTGTGAATGGAGTGAACGGTGCGAAGGGTATTCTGCCCTACCGCGTTCACTCATTTCACAGAGGCACACATGGCAACTAGCTTTACCAAGGCCGAACAGGTCGTTTTTGACGAGATGGTCCCCGCGTTTGAGGATCGTCTGAGCTACGGCGCGCTTGCGCGCAAGTATGAACCGCTTACCCCGGAACAGATGGTTCACACCCGTGACCGTTTCTGGATCGAAGCGCCTATGATCGGTTCGAGCTATGACGGCTTCGACCAGACGGCAAACTTCGATGGCCTGACCGAAATGGCAGTTCCGGCAACTGTCGGCTTTCACAAGTCCAGCCCCAAGACGCTTTCGAGCAAGAACCTCCGCAACGTCAATGCAATGCGTATGTACGCTGATGCCGCCAAGGAAAAGCTGGCTGCGGACGTCAACATTGCGCTGCGCAACCGCGTTGCTCTTGAAGGTTCGCAGTTCGTCAAGCGTACCGTTTCGCCCACCGGCTTTGACGATCTGGCATTGGCCATGGCTGTCATGACGGAGCAGGGCGTTCCTGCTGCTGACCGTGTTGCAATGCTTGGTGTTCGTTCGGGTATCCCGATGGCATCGAACCTCGCGGCGCGTTCGGAAAGCACCAGCCGTTCCAACAACGCCTATTCGACCGGCCTTGTTGCTCCGGGTATTGCCAGCTTTGAAACCTACTCGGACGATGCGCCGATCCGGCTTCTGGCGGCAACGGGTGGCACGACCACGGTTAACGGTGCAAACCAGTTCTTCGAGCCTGCTGCGTTCTACACGCAGACGGACGGCGAACAGGTCAACCTCGACAACCGTCGCCAGAACCTGACGGTTACGTCGGCAGCATATGCCAACATCAAGGTTGGTGATGCCTTCACGATCGCAGGCGTCAACTCGGTCCATATGATCGAAAAGACGGACACCGCGCAGCTTCAGACTTTCCGCGTTGTCGGCAAGCCTTCGGCTGGCGTGATCCAGATCAGCCCTGCCATCATCTCGAACGGTGGCAGCACGATCGCAGGTCGTGAATACCAGAACGTTACGGCAACGCCTGCAAACGGTGCTGCAATCACGTGGCTGAACACGACCGCGGCAGAGCTTAATCCGTTCTTCGTCAAGAACGCGCTGATGCTCATTCCCGGCAGCTTCACGGTTGACCCGGAAGACGGCTGGCAGGTTATGCGCGCAACGACCCCGAAGTTCGGTATTGGCATCACCTACACGCGCCAGGGCGATATCAACACCCTGAACGTCAAGGCACGTTGGGATATCGATTTCGGTACCTGCTTCCTCAACCCACAGTTCGGCGGCGCAATCGCCTTCAACCAGGCATAAGGAGCCTTTGTAATGGCTGTTAAGAAAGATCCGACCGAACTGTCGCAGGCAGAACAGGACGAGGCAAAGCACGACGCCGCAAAGGATGCGGTAACCGAGGCCGAGAAGCAGCGCATTGCGCTGTCGACCGGCACCGAACCGGCTGAAGACGCAGCCCCTGCCAATAAGTGGCAGGGGTCGGATGAAATCCAGATGTTCGCGTATCTGCTGGATACCGGCTTGGAGAATCTGAAGAAGGTTGCTGACCCCAAGGACGGCATTGCAGAAGACAAGCTTGCGGGCTTGCTCATTCTGGAGCGTAACGGTCAGAACCGTACTGAATACGTCAAGCTGCTGATGAAGCGGTTGAAGATCAAGGATCTGAAGAAGGAGCTGCCTCAGGCCGGTGGTCCCGACTATACGAACGACCAGACCCTGATTACGGATCTTTAACCTCAACGTCTAAAGAAAGGGGTCGCTATGCGCTCTGGTATTGGTAATAGTGCAAGCGACCCCGTTTTTGTATCCACCGTAAACGGTGGCAGCGGAGGCGGCGGTGGGCCTGTAACCGTCGCTGATGGTGCTGATGTTGCGCAAGGTTCTACAACTGATGCGCAAGCAACCAGTGGCACGGGTGCCTGGACCATCGTAGCCTTGCTTAAGGGCATTCTTACAGGGATTCTTGCTCCTACTCCTGCTGGCACTGCCACGATAGGCAAGGTAACGGTAACTGGTACTGGCGGCGATGCGGCTACTGCTGCTTATTCTGTCGACAATGCCACTGGCGGCAACACTTTCGGCGTAAGAGCACTTGCGTACCTACATGGGCTTAATTCGTCAGGAAACGCTGATCGTGTTACTGTGCGAAACCCAAACGGAGATTCATTGTCGTCAATGAACGGCGCAATGAACACGTATAGTATAAACGCGATATTCAATGGCACTTCGTGGGATAGGCTTAAAAAGCCATCGGTTGTAACGCGCGTCGCGTCCAGCGCCGCCTCTGGCAACCCAGCCTTTGCAAAAGCCAGCCTCTGCGATGTGTCTCTATTTTGGGGTATGAACGGCTCCGTCATTACGTACCTTCAGATCTACAACAAAGCGACGGCACCCGTTCTCGGCACTGATGTGCCTGTAGCAACGTACCCGATTGCAGCAAATGCCATGTTCAACCAGCAGTTCCCTAACGGCGGGCTGTATTTGTCCGCCGGTTGCGCGTTCGCATTTACTACGGATGCAGCTGGGGCTACTGGTGCAGCAGCAGGTGCAGTCACTGCCTTTGCCATCATGGTGAGCTAAAATGGGACAGTTTGCGCCTAACCTATCTGACACGCTACAGCTCGAAGTACCAGCTAGCGCGGCTACGGTTGTATGCAACAATACTACAACGCTTCTCATTCTTAATCCAGCTTCTGCGCTAGCGGCGCTTACTGTAACATTGCCGCAGAACCCGTTAGACGGACAACGCATCACTATTTCTTCTGGCGCTTTGATAACGATCCTCACTTTAAACGGGGGAACGATCAAGGGTGGAATTTCTACGTTGGCTCTCAACGGGTTTGCGCGATATGCGTATTCTCTGACGGCTAACGCGTGGTTTCGAACAGGCTAATGGCCAAAATTTATGATTTGCATTCTTGGAATGCTAAACCTGTAGGAGTTAGTATATGCCTGTTCGGTTGACGCGTGCTTATAACGGGCAAAACGCTAACACGCTTTATGTCGGCAATGACGAGGCAATTCTACGCAGCATCGGTATCGCGGATGATTATATCGAATTGGCGAACAATTATGTTCCGCCTTCGATTCCTTTTGTAACCGCGGCATTCCGTGCTTTTGCCAGCACTTTCAGTGTGGCGCAGCCCTCAGGATCTGTCATTAGCTCGCTGTCTAACCCATTTGCAGGGCAGGGGCGCGGGGCTACGACATATTCGTTTGTTGGCACGCCTCCCGCGCAAATTGCTCTTTCTTCGACTTCCAGAACGCTGGTTGTTGGATCTTCGCCAGCTAATGCAGGGACAATTTACACTGTGAACCTTATTGCAACGTCAGGTGACGGCTTGCTTGTTACAGGTGTTGTCACGCTTAGTTTTCTGGCTGTGGCGCTAGGTGCTATTTTGGGCGGCTCTGGCGGCATCGCACCCACGCCTACTCCTACTCCTACCCCGACTCCTACGCCGACGCCTACGCCCTCCCCTATTCCGGCATCGACATATGCGAACTCGACTACGGTTCGCGCCAACAGCACGGGCTTTTCTTCTCCTTTGCAGGCGGTGCAGCAGCGTTTGGCAACTATTGGTTATCCGGCAACGCTGGATTACGGTACTGCACCCGACACGGCTAGCGGCACCACTATTTCTCCGGCGTTGACGGCATTGCAGTCGCGAATAGCGGTAGCTGAAGCGGCTTTGATCCCTACGCCAGTTTCTATTAGCGGCTCTCCGTCTTCTGGAACAACGGGGACCGCATACACTTTCACGCCAGCTACAGCTAATGGACGCGGCTCTAAATCGTTTTCTCTTTCCGGCACCCTGCCAGCAGGCCTTGTGTTTAGCATGGCTTCGGGCGCTATTTCGGGTACCCCTACTACCGCTTCCACTAACACTGGCATTAGCATAACTGTTACTGATACGACCGGGAGTGCAACGCTTGGGCCGTTCTCGATAACTGTTATTGCTGCTGCAAGCGTGCCTGGTGCACCTGTGATTTCTGCGACGTCTGGAAATGGGCAAAATATTATAGCATTGGTAACCCCCGCTGATGCAAATGGAGCCCCTGTAACTCGGTATGACCTATACCGGGGGAACACTTCTGGTGGGCAAGGAACAACTCCTTTCGTAAGCAATGTTACGTTCCCCTATACTGACGTCACCGCAAATGGTACGGCAAGATATTACACTGCCTCTGCTACAAATAGCGTAGGTACGGGCCCCAAAAGCGCCGAAAAGTTTGCAACGCCAGTTAATAACTTACTTACGTCACCGAATGATTTTACTACCTGGCAGTACAATGGGCTGCTTAGTGTTTTTGCTGATGTGGCAACCAACCCAATTAGCGGAACGCAAAATGCAGATCGCCTTACCCAGTCCACTGGGACAAGCAGTCCGCATAACATGACCACGCCTAACGCGCAGGGTACAGTTACAAACGGTCAGACGTATACACTTGCTTTTGATGTCAAGTCTGACACGCAACAGTTTGTCCAGCTTTATATGACTCCACCTATTAATGGTGGGTATTCAAATTTTGATATTGTGAACAATACGGTTCTTGCCAACGATACCTTTACTCCTTCTATTCAAGACATGGGCAACGGCTGGAAACGGATTATCGTCACTTTCCTGTGTTACAATACACAGGCATTTGTGGGCGCTCTTGCTTTGCCGGTAACCGGAACTGTAGGAAGAGGAACAAACGAATTTGTTGCAAACGGCAATGCCAAATCTCTTGTCGTGTGTAACGCGCAGCTTGTAGCTGGCTCCGTTCCCAACGCTTTCTAACCCCTCGAATTAGCAGGACCATCACATGGCAGACATCAATTTTGGCACTGGCGCTAATACCGCTACGGGGGATCTTTTCCCCGCTGCAATCACCAAACTCACGGACCGCTTGACGACGCTTGAGGGATACTTTGGCACGCCTGTAACGCAGTACGGGGCTGCTAGGCTTGGCAATAACCTCGTGTCGCCTAATTACTACGGCGGTTTGCGTGTGTTTACCAACATGTTCACGCAGAGCGCATGGGGTAAGCAGCCAGGGTTTTCTGTTGACCTCGCCTTGTCTGATTTGGACAAGAGCGGGAATCTCAAGCAGATGTCCGCCAACACGTCTTATCGTAAGATTTGCGGTCGGCCGTCAAACGCTGGCGGAAACATGGTAATCGACTGGAGCAAGTCAACTGGCGATACTACAGTTTTGGCCGTAACGCCTTATTCGGAAAATGGTGCGACACAAGCCACCATTACGAATTTCCAGGTTCTGTCTGGCCAGAAGAAAGCCGTATTTACCTTTACCCCGCCTCCGGGTGAGGACGCCAACCTTTGGGGTTTCCAGGTTCAATTTATCAGCGCTTCAGGTAATGGTACGTGCATCCAGCCCTTCTGCGCTGAAGGCGACTTGCAAGGCAATTTCCTGACGACCGAAGAATTCTATTCCAAGTATGTCGAGAAGTGGAAGATCTACTCGATCATTCGTGATCTTGATATGAGCGTTGCAAACGGTGGCGGCTCCCATGCTGCTCATGGCTGGGCCGATCGCACGCCAGGTGACAACTTGTTTCCAAGCCGGTCGTTTAAAAACGCAAGTGCAAATGTTGGCGGTCTTGTCGTTACCGCTCAGGCAAGTGCAGGCGCTCCGTATTATGCCGCTGTTCGTACTAAGGTTCGGCTGATGGAAAAGATGGCAGCGGTATTCGGCAGCCCGCGGCCACCTATCCAGACGTATGCCCACAAGATCCTGATCGGGGTTAACGCACCTTCTGGGGCGGGCTCGCACGACATCACGGGGCCAGATGCAAACGGTGATTTCACCATCACTGTCACGCCCCCTTCGACCGCTACGACCTGGGGAGACCTGAAGTCCTTCATTCGTAACTTCAACACCTCTGTTGACATCTGGATTGCCGCAGTCGGCGAACTTGGCAGTGGATATGCGCCAGGTTTCACCGCCACGACGCCACTGTCGGTTGTCGCGCCAGTTCGCATGTCCGGTGGTACCGATCCCGTCAACACCGACGCGCAGTCCTTCGAGATGAAGGTGCGCCTGATGAACCGCTTGACCGCGGAACGTGGCGGCGATCCGTGCCATTTCCATTGGGTTGCGCAGGCGGGCGTTTCCAATGATTATGTCGACGGCGCATTCCGATATTTCAAAGCTAACGCAAATCCAAATTGCAAGCTGATCTTTGAAATCTCGAACGAGCCATGGAATATCGCTCCCTTCTTCGTTGACGGGAATATGCACCTTGCAGCTGTTGGCATTTCCAGTCAGTCGTTCGGGCCCTCGAACACGGGAACGGACCTGCGTGCACCGGTAGACAATAGCGAAAAGGGCTATCTCAGCACTGCATACATGTACGGGCTTGCGCATCGTCAGCTCGTCACGTTCGGCATCGGCAAGGCCATTCTTGGCGATCAGCTTGTGCGCGGCGTTAACGGGGTCTTCCATCAAGGCGGGCCCAACGTCACTAACTTCAATTTGGCATTCAACACGCTGGGCTCGGCAGCGTACTGCGATGTTTATCTGACCGCCGATTACGATTACAGTCCGCTCGGTGAGAAGGGCAACCGTGGCCAGTGGGCTACTGCAACGGCTTATACCAAGGCGGTGTACACCGGTATATCCAACGCCACGGTGGATTACTTTACCGATGCGGCTACGAACAAAATGTACGTCGTTTTGAAAGACCATACTTCCACAACCATTTTCGATGATGTCACAGCTGGGAATATCATTGAGGCCACTCCTGAAAACGTCCGTGACATTGCTCTTTATGGTCAAACGTTCACAGTAGATAACGCAGTTCGCTTTGCTGACAAGCTTGCTACCTATACCAACGACAAGGGTGTAGCGCCGTTGTGGGCAGCATATGAGGGTGGCGCGACTGGCTTTGACACCATGTTCTATGACGATTCCAAGTTTAACCGTTCTTTCAATGGTACCTCTGAAGAGCGTACCGCGCACTATAATCTGCTCATAAACTTCTTGATTAACTATTATCAAAGCCCGGCAAAGCGGGAAGCTGAAAACTTCCATGCATCTGAGCGTATGCGGCGTGTTCGCAATGCCGCTCAAAGCTACTTTACGGAGTACGCAGGCCAAGGCGGGAATCCATATCCGAACATCAATCATAGTTACATGATGATGCGGGATCTTGAGGCAAGCGATGATGTAAACGCACGTTGGGCGGGCGCGCGCGATGCGCAGCTAGGTAAGTGGTATGGGTACTTTATTGAGCAGTGGGCAAACCCAACCAAAAGCGTGCCGACAATCGCTGGCACTTATGCTGCAAACCAGACCCTTACGGCAACGCTGTTGACGCCATATCGCCACCTAACAACCGGGAATGCCTGGTACGATGGCAATGGCAATAAATTGCAAGATGGCGGGGCAACCTACACCTTGGGTGCAACGCCACCTGCATCGGTCAGTGTTAGACAGTTTCTAACTGATGCATTTAGCCGCCGTGTTGAAATTACCTCACTTCCAAAAACGGCATAATGATAAAAGGCGGTGTAAAAGCCGCCTTTTTTTCATGAATGCTTCAAAGTCACCACCACAACGAACTGCAGATTTTGCATACTCGCGCCAAAACAACTTTTCATCGTGTGGAATTTTGCAAACCACGGGAAATGAAGCGTTGTAAATTTCACTGGCAATTTCATCTAAGGTGGAATTTACCGGCATGTTCGCTGCAAATAAACTGCCTTTCCGATAGAAATATATTTTCATTTGCCTGCGGTCCTTAACAGCTGCGGCGGTCATGGGGTCACCTCGGTATAAACGGCATCCTCGTCAGCCTTGATCCCCATTTCTGACGCGGGTCCGTAACCCTCGATGAAATGGTCGCCATACGACGCATCGATGATGCCGCGGGCTTGCAACTGACCGATGTGCTTCGCATGCTCCTCCAATGTGTCGAACGGGAAGAAGCTCTCGCGGAATTCGGCCATGAAGGTTTCATCGAATTTGCTTTCGTCCAACGTCACTTCGATCATCTGCGTGACTTCGATCATGAATTTACGAACGCTCATATCGGGTCCTTTGCGGGAGGTGCGGGGAGCGGTGCGCGGGCGAGACTTTTGCAAGGCCGACCGCGCTTATAGAGCGCCTGCTTGAAGATGGCTTCCCACGTCATCGGAAGCCCGCTCGTCATCTCGCTCATCGGGGCGTCTCCGGGGATAGGGCGGCAGTAACCAATGCTCGTGCCGCATCTTGGTAGGCTGTGACAGTATCGGTCGGTTTGATGCCAAACAGCGCCTTGATTGCCCGCATGAAGAACCCTCCAGCGTCCTCGTAAATGTCCTGCCCTTTGCGCAGTTCATTCTGGAAGGCGTGGATTTCGTCCCAGCCCATCCGATTGATCGCGTTTTCAAGCGCCTCCCGCTCCACCATCCCCCGGTCCACCCCCTCGCGCATGACGCCGAGTGCGGCGCGGGATTCCTTGTAATAGCGTTCGCGCCCTGCCTCTTGATGGTCTTCCCATCGGTCATCCCACGAATAGCAGTTCCGCAGACCGGCGTGCGTTGCATCATATATCGCCCTCGCCACCCGCTCAACCGCCTCATCCCCGGCGTCGAGGCGGGCGGTGCGGAGGCAATTAGCCGCCTCGGTCAGAAAGGCTTTATCTGAAGCTGTCAGCGGCCCGTCATCGTCTCGAATGCGATCAAGTCGCCATGCCATGTCGGCGTCGGGGCGGGCGGTGTGGGCGAGGCGGTGGCGGGCGAAGGCTTGCGATAATTCTACAAAATCATCCGCAAAAAAGCTGCCGTCTAGGAACCGGTCCATAAAGGGTTGTGCTGCATTTTCGTCTTCCGGCGTAACATCCTCGCGCATCGGCGCGGCGTTGGCGGGGGCGTTCATGGTCTGTCTCCAGCAGCGCGAACCATCGCAGCCGCGATTGAAAGGTCTTGGACAAGCTGGCGGTCGCGCTTGGCACTCTGGATATGGTCTACCGCCATACGCACAGTGTAGGTATCCCAAGGCGCGTTACCGGCGTTGAACTTATCCATTTCGGGCTTGAGCAAAGCGGCAAGGATATCGCTGCTTTCCGCTGCTCTCCGCGCGATCTCCGCTTGCTTTTCTAGACGTTCAGCTAACGTCATTCCCCCTCCCCCCGTCCGGAAGCAATCGCCGCGGGGGCGAGGGCATTGTCGTTGGTCAGATATTCGCCGCTTTCGATAGCATCGGCAGCACGCTTCAGGGCCAGCGATCCGCCACCAAATGCAGCGCGTTTGGTCGTTCCCTTGTCGGCCTCATTGCCCCGGTTTGCGCCAAGGTCAGATTGGTGACGCAGCCACGATACGATCTGTGCGACCACCTCCTCCCCCTGCGGCGCGGCGGGGTGGGCGAGCGGGAGGGCGGTCGAGGTGGCTTTGCGCGTGTAGCCGATGATGCGGCGCGTTTTGCCGTTGACGGCAAGATAGCCCCAGCCTGTCAATTCGCAGCCGCCTTCAAACAATACCGGCTTGGTGGTATCAATGTCCGCTGGAACGGCATCAGCAAACCACGGCACCATCCCCCGCTCCAGCGCGAGATAGACGAAATCGTAGCGCGGGACGGGGAGCTTTATGGCCTCGATATCGGACCATTCCCAATCCGACATATCGGGGTTGGTTTCCTCGTCGCGGCACTGTTGGACCTCGCCACAGAACAGCGTGACCTCGACCTGATTCCACAGATCATCCGGCAACCAGCTTGGCCTTTCCCCCTTCACCTCGATCGCATCGCCAAACTGCGCGATCGGCGGGCGGGCGGTCATGCTGCGGCGTCCGTTGCTGCTGCGGCGTCAAGCATGGCCGTGTAGATCGTTTTCACGATACGTTCATGCCTCGCCAGCGTGTTGTCTTGATCCGGATGATCAGGCTTTGCGCACATCCCCGCCAACAACATAGCTTCGGTTGGTTCTCGCGGAACAAGCACATTATCAGGACCCCACGTGCACCCGTACTCATACGCAGGCCCTTCCCATTCTTCCCCATGCGGAGCGGTTTCGATAGTTTGCGATGTCACAATATCAGTCATCATCACTCTCCCACGTTGCTTGCAGTTCCCACCCGCCGCGTTTTTACCCGCGCAGTAAGGCCGACCATTCCAAAGCCTGCTAGCATCATTGCCCACGTTCCTGGCTCTGGTAGTGCTGAAGGGGTTGGGGTTGGTTGCACGACGACAGGCGGATTTGGTGCAACACCACCACCGCCGCCAGCGCCATTACCACCAATGCCGCCGCCACCAATAAAAGTGCCTGTGCTGCCGTTAGAAACCGATCCATACCCATATCCTTCTTGCTTCGACCCCTGCAATACACCTGTGCCGTTCACAGTGTCAATAGGCACAAGCGGACGCGTGTAGTTTTGCAGAGCGCCGATCGTCACGATGCCAGACGCGGGTGGGCATCCGGGGGCGGCCACCCTGGTCTTACGATGATGCCGCACAATCGGCTTGTGATGCCCTTGCACACGCGCCTTGACGGCTTTGTAAACTGGCGGCGCTACTTCTACCGCGGTGCAGGTTAGACCCACAGTTGCAGCGTGCGCCAGGATCATGGCTTTGGTGATCACTTTGCATCTCCAAGGCTCGGGATGTCATCCGCGGTCAACGGCCACACAGGTCGCGCTTCACCGACACGCTGGCGGTTGCTGCGCTGGTACGCCACGCTATCCTTATAGGATTTCACGGGGAACAGCGCTTGGCGCATTAGGTTTGCTTCGCCGGTCATGAGTCACCTCGGGCGACAAGCATGGCGTCGGCCATCGAATAAGAGAGAGACGCAGCTACATCGTACAGCTCGGGCCTAGAGCTACCCTTCAAGTTTGGGTCATGGTGTACTATGGCTATGCACCGAGGTAGCGCCTGCCCCGCGAACCAGTCGCGCAGGGTCATCCCAGTAGAACCTTCACATATTCCCACCCCAAATGGGTCTCGAATTTCCGGAATTGGAAAAGCTGGAGGATTGTATTTCATTTCAAGTCTCCCTTATCATCTTCATCATAAACATGCGCGATGGCATCAAGCATCTTGTCTGCTGGTAGCTCATCATCCAGCATCGCCTGCGCCGCTAATACAGCCCTGTCAGCGCTTGCTGTGGGCGTGATGGGGGTCACAGGACGCACCATGCGATAAACACGAACACAGCACCTACAGCGACCACGGCGAGCGATACCCAATCGTCCAGATGTGCGCGGTCTAGGGTGGCGGCGATCTTGTCTAGGGTGTTCATCGTGCACCTCTTGCGATGTGGCGACGCATAGCCGCCTGGTTGTTTGTCTGGATCCGCGCCATCCGCTTGCGATTGTCATACTCTACAACGTGCCACACAGGCGCTTTGTTGAAGTAGTGGGCTTCTGCGGCGGTCACAGTTCCATACCCCCAAGCAGATCCTCATCCCGGCGCGTGTCGTAAAGAAAATCCGCGAAGTCCGCGAGCAAGTCCTCGTCCGTATATTCATCCGTGTCTGCAACGTATCCATCGGTGAAATCGTCGCAGCTGCCGCAATAGCAAAGCTGCTGATCCTTAGGGTGATCGCAGCTGTCGCAGTTGTAAGAGGGTTCGGGGTAACGGTGGGCCATTTCGTGTGCTCCAATGCGTTTCGTTGACATCGGTATGCGCTGTGCTTTTGAACCTGTCAACGCACATTTTAGCATTGACGCTAAATTTCTGCGGTGTATGTTGGTGGGCATGGACCTACAGAAAATCATCGCTTCGCTGGAAGCTCGGGCCGCAATCCTGGGCATCCCTATGTACAAAGTGTGCGAGGCAGCAGGCGTTGCACCCAGCACATATTACAGGTGGAAAGCTGGCGGTTCTGCTTCTTCCACGAAGCTTGTCGCTTTGTCGAAAACCCTTACGTTTATGGAGAACAACCAATGATTACCCTAAAATTTGTGGCGCTGGTGTTTTTCGGGCTGGCTGCTGTAGCAGCAGTAATCGTGGTATTTCTTGGCGAACGCCTAGCCAACCTCTACGACGACATTGACGAAATGGGCGATCAGTGAAACGCGCAGACGTCGTACACACGCACGCCAGCCGGATCATTCGTCAGCTGGAGGTTATGGAAATGAATACAGAAGCGGCAACGCTAGCACCGCTTATCGCAGAGCTGGCAGAACGTTACAAATGCTCACCTCTTACGATTACTCGCATAGCTCTAGCACATTTGGAGAAAGCACAATGAACCGCGCACCATATACCACATCGGACGATGTACAGATCTTGCAGCTTCGTGAGCGTGGCGTATCATATGCAAAGGTCGGACGCGCTCTAGGCCGCAGCGAAGATGCCGTTAAAAGCCGTCACCGCTTGCTTACGGATTACCACAACCCGCAGCCTAAGTACCCGGGGTGTGCGGGTCTGGTGTCGCGGCAGATTTCAACGGGTCAGTATAATCCGGTTGCCCGTCAAGTGTGGCAGGAGCGGCACGCATGAACTGTCCACAGTGCGGCAAGGGAAGCGATGTGGTTGATAGCCGCATCGTACCCGATGGCGTGCGGCGTAGGCGGCTATGCCTAAACGAACACCGCTTCACAACGTATGAGGTCAGCATGGAAGAGGTGCTATTGCTGCGTCAGATGAAGGCGCTGCTGGCGTCTCCGCCCAAGGTGCCGCGGGGGTTTCGCCGGGGCTGCGATGAAGCTGTTAAGGGAGAAGTGATGTGAGCGAGTGGCAGACGATTGATAGTGCTCCGAAAGATGTTTGGGAGCGTTCGCAGCAGGTCATGTGTGGACATGCCGAAAAGCGATGGATCCGCTTTGGCCGCTATTATGGCGAACTCAAGCGATGGTATTATTCCGGGACAAGTGAGCGCACGCAATGGGCTGAAACACCCGGCGATGCACCCACTCACTGGATGCCACTTCCGCTACCTCCATCATAACGCCTCTCGCATCGACCAAATCCGTTTAACCTCTGCCTCGACATAGGGCCGCACGCTGGGAGGGATCTTCAGCATTGCGGCCCTTCTGTCGTTTATCCACTCCATCTGCACGATCTCCTTAGCCCCCTGGTGGATAGCAAGACGTGCCCAGCTCTGGATGGATTCTGGGGCGTCTTGCATGTCGACGGTGCCGGACAGGACTTCGTTTAGCTGTGCTATGACGCTAGACAATTCCAGATCCTTTGCATTTTGGGCACGTTGCAGGATACGTCCTGTCGTCCCTGCGCCACAATCGTACTTTTCCTTGCCCCTCGCAGAAGCTGCATTTTTTGGGTTCGTTCACTTCAAGCATGTTAGCCACGCTTGGAATGCTTCATATGCAGCCACAGCACCCAGGGCGACACATGCAAAAGCGCCAGCGTTTCCTGCTGCTTCCAAATAGGGTATTTGGCCGTCTTCCCATTTGGACTGGGTATGATCGCGCCGCTTAAGCTCCATGACAAGGCTAGGTGCAACAGGAATAATAACGTCGCTTGCTCCAGGCGTTAGCCCTTCAGCCTTCTGCTTTATCATTCCGCTAAATTGCCCGCCGCGTAGCTGTTGCTCGTTACGAGGGTGAATTATGAGAAGTCCCCAAGTGTCTGGATATTCACGGCGAATGCGGTTGATGATCGACACTTGCTCAATGTTTTCGGTGGGGCATTTACCGCGAAAGCTTGTGTCTCCATAGACGCCAATGATGGGCGGAATATCTGTTAGCTTCATGGCGCTATATCCTCTGGTTGATTAAAAGCCAATGTACGGTAGAAACTGCTGTCAGCATCCTTGACGTAGGATACCGTCTGGGGCTGCAAACCGCCTTCGCTGGTGGCTGCTGCAAAGCGGGACCAATCTGCCTTAGCACGGGCGTGCTGCGCCTCAGGCGTGTACCAGCAGGAGAATTGCCGCCACGGTGTCTTGAAGTCCGCACGCACCGTCCGGTTGCCCTTCTGGCTGACGCCTTCGCGCACTTCCATGCTTAGCACCTTGTCGGTCTGTACCTGGGTCGCATCCTTCTTGAGCGCCTTGAATTCAGTCGCCAGCTTGTCGTTAGGATTGACCAGTTCGCCCTTGCAGGCATGGCAGCGCCTTGCCGCAATGTCGTTGGCTTCCCCGCACGATTCGCAATCCTTGCTAGTCCAGCGGTAGTTGCAGCGCTCATGCGTCGGACCAACCTTGACCATGCCGAAACATCGCCTGCCGTAGTGGCCGGGAAGTGGACCATACTCAGTCTCAACCCGTGCGCCAAAGACATCAACGCAATAGCCGTTGGCGTCCAGTTCATAGCCTTCTGCATCACGGTGGCGGCTGAAAGCGTTAGCATGGCCGCAAGCAGGGCACTCTGCCTCAATACCGCCAGTGGCTTCTGCCATCTTGCCCGCCTTGATGATGGGATTGTAAATATCACCATCGGGGAAATGATCGTCAATGTTGCTAGCATAGTCCAGACACAGGCTGTCCACCTTGCCGTCATGCAAGCGCCATGCACGGCCAAGGATCTGTTGCAAGAGCGCAGCGCTTTCAGTCTTGCGTAATAGCGCGATCGTCGCGGTATGCGATACGTCAAACCCAGTGGTCAGCGCACCAACCGAAACCAGATGCCGCACCTTCATTGCCCTGTATGCCGCCACCACAGCCTTGCGGGTGCTGGTAGCGCCGTGAAGGGTACACAAGTCCCCCGTAACCATCGCGCTGCTCTGTGGTGGCAGGCTGGCCATGATTTCCTGTGCGTGCGCCACGGTTGCCGCAAAGTACATGATGCCGCCTTTGCGGGCGCTGGCCTGGTGCATGACATCTGCAACGATAGCGGCAGTCTCGCGGCCATGCCCGACGAATGCCCGCTCAACAGCCGCATCCTCGAAATGTCCGTTAGGCAGCAGCCGCAGCCCGGACGTGTCATAGCCGGTAGCGTTGATCGCGCCGACTACCATCGGCGTTATGAATTTCTCATCTAGCATCTGTCGTGCTGACACACGGTACACGCATTTCAGGAAATACGGGTCACGTGTGGCATCGTCGCCGTGCGTTTTACCGTCCGGTGCGATGCGGTAAATGTAGCCACTGCCAAGGCGGAAAGGCGTGCCAGATAGACCGATGACACGCAGGTTAGGGTTAGCCTCGCGCATTGCGTCGATAATCTTGCGGATCGTTGGCGTAATGCCGTGACACTCATCAATGATGACCGCGGCATAGTCCCGCAGGAAGCGTGAAATGCTGTTGGACACGGTGCCTGGGGTCGCAAAAACGACGTGATGCCGTGTGGACTTGGCACCCGCAGACGCTGAGAAGATCGACAGCGGATGACCCGTTAGCCGAAACTTCTCTGCGTTCTGCGTCACCAGCTCCGCGCTGGGTGCAAGGCATAACACCTTTTTACCCCCAGACACGGAATGCAGCCAGTCCGCTAGGTCTGCGATCATGTACGACTTACCAGCTGCTGGCGCTGCATCGATCAGGCACGGGTCCGTGCTGGAGCGCAGAAACGCCTTGGCGGCGTCCGTTGCTTTGGATTGGTAAGGGCGGAGTTGCATGTCATATCAAACGAGACTGAGTCTCGCCCTCGATCCTAGCGATTGCCTTTGCGCTGTATTTTTCGTCACGCTCGATGCAGATCCAGCGACGACCGCTACGCTCCGCAGCGATAGCCGTGGTTCCACTGCCCGCCGTGTTGTCTAGCACGACCATGTCCTCGTCGGTGTAGGTGCGAATGAGGTACTCGAACAGCGCGACGGGCTTTTGGGTGGGGTGAAGACCGACCTGTGTGTTAAATTTCTGAATAGATCTAGGAACTCGCATTTCTGGCAAAATTATATCATTATTATTGATGAACCCGCCCATTGTTTCTCGTTTGCCAGTGTTGCTTGCTTTAATAGTTTTCCCTATCAAACCCTTGCCGCCCCCAGACCTTTCTTGCATTATTGGGTTATAAATAGTTTTGCCCCCGCCATTGCTAAAAACGCAAACATTTTCATGCTCTTTCATGGGCATGAATTTTGCCGATGCAAAGTTAGAACCTCGGTTCTTTTCCCAGATCCACTCAACTTTAAAATCATTAAAGTTTGAAGAAATTAGAGCAGACGTAAATGGCTGAGATGCGGTTAGTACGATAGCTGAATTTTTTTTAGTCACTCTTTTATATTCTGCCCACAGCTTGTCAAAGGGCAACACAGCGTCCCATTTACATGCAGTCGTGCCGTAAGGCAGGTCGCATAGAATCATGTCGACCGATCCGTCGGGGATCTTAGCCATTGCGTCAAAGCAGTCGCCAATGATCCATTCGCCGTTACCGATCTTCACGACAGCTTCCAAAAGCTAGAGGGCTTCCCAGTGTACGGATTCAGGTCAGCATCGGGCAGCAGCGCCTTCAACGCCTTTGCATAAGACACAGAACCCTCACGCGTCACCCGAGTAAGCTTCCGCCCCGCAATCAGACCGTCCTGCTCATTAGTCATCGCCGCGATATCTAGTAGCAGTTCCTTCTTGCGTTCCTCCGCGTTGGCTATGGCTTCCACAAGCTGGTCATACTCTGCAACCGCGCGGTGCGCGTCTGGCGTGTCCACCTCCACGCGCAGGGGGTTGCGGTAGTCGTCGGGGTTTTTGGCAAGCTCTGCTTTAAATTCTAGCCAGAAGTCGCGGAGGATCGGCAGGTTCATATCGAGCCAGTCTTTGTCGGGAAACACCGTCTCCAGGCGATCCTTGCTTTCGCGAATGACGCTGCCGTCTTTAGCGGTGAGCGGCGGCACCCACTGGTAGAAATGACAATAGCGGCTAGCCGTTACCTCCATCTCAATCTGCATCTGCGCGTAATAATGCGGCTGCTCATCCGCGGCTTTGAATACCGGGTTGGGCTCCTTGCGCAGACCGAACGGGCACTTGACTTCCAGTACGCCGCCATCCTCGGTCTTGCGATCCGGAGACGCGCCTAACCAATCGCTGTACGTAACAAAGCCTACCTCAGTGGTCTCTTTGCAAGACCGAGTTTCGTATTCTTCGATCGCATGGTCCTCATAGAAGTTTCCGTGCATCGTGGCGACGTTGCCCTCAAACTCGCTGGGTTCGCCCAAGGCCGCGCGTACCATCGAACGCATGGCGTCCTTGCGGGTCATGTAGGGGGAGAGGCCTAGGATTGCGCCTACCATGGAGCCGGTTACGCGGCCTTTGCGGGCTTCGAACCATTCGGGGCTGCGTTGGGGTGCGGTGTTCATGCTGCTGCTCCAAGGTTTGTAAGTCGATCCCATTCATTCCAAAAAGGACTATGATCCTTGCGCCCTTCGTAACTAACTACGCAACCATAATTTCCTACAAGGTCATCCCGCAGCTTAGCGTATATTTTTTCTTCTTCAGAAGAATATGATCCAAATCTTTTACAAGAAACGGGCATTGGATTAGGTTCAAATATAATATCAAAACCTGTGTTTTGTGCTGCCTCTATGCACAATGCTTCATTATGCAGTGGTGTATTGGTTAGATAATGCATAACTCTTCTCCTTATCGCTCATCAGCCTCGCCCCGGCATAAGCCGGGGTCCGGTGATGGGTGTAGGTTTAGAAAGGAACGTCGTCGTCCAGGTCGTCCGACACTGCGGATTGCTTAGCCTTCTGCTTCGGCGCAGGGTTGTCAGAGATAGGCTTGGTCTTGTCGCCTACTGCCTGGACGTAGTTGCCGCTGACCTGCTTGCCGTCATCGCCAATCAGTTCCCACAGGCCCAAGCGAATGGTCATCTGCTTGTTGGTCAGTGCCAGCGCCAGTTCGTCGTCGCTTGGCTTACCGTCCTTACGCCCGAGCTTGCCGCCTGCGTTTCGGTCGATCGCTGCCAGCATCTGCACAGCCTTGTCACGCTTCTTGGCGGGGTCCTTGGCGCGAGGGTCATCGTCCGTCAGCCACAGCTTCTGGAATACCTTGCGGCCCTGATAGTCGGCAGGCTTCAGGATGCTCCAGCGGATCGACAGATACTCGTTGTTGTTGCGATCCTCTGCCCACTTGGCATCGTCGGGTGCAGCAAGAACGGTCGTGCCTTCTGCGATCGGTGGCAACGCGCCGCCACCACCGTCGAACTCTTTTGCTTCGTTTTCATTGGCGGAACCGCCATCGGACAAAGACCAGAAACTACCCATTTCAATTCACTCCTTCAAGTGCGTCAAGTGCTGCTTCTGCAGCTTCGTCATCGTCGGTTTCTACGGGTTCGGGTTTGCTCTTGCCCTTGACCTTGGGCGCGTCCTCCAGCACGAATGCCAGCGGGTTTATGCCCTTCTCTACCTCAAGATCTTCTGTGATCCCGTAGCGATTCTTGCTGGCCATAGCTGGCGTCAGATAAGTCACCAGCACGCGGTCGCCACTGCTGATAGCGCGTCCTGGCTTTGCGCCGCGGTCGCCCTTGGCTTCGACTGCACCCTTGACGGCCCGCGTCTGCTTGAGAAACCCAACGCAGTCAACGGAATCCAAATACGGTGCCATCGACTTCTTAGGCAGACGAAGAGAATACGTGCTGTACGGGTCGCTGTCGGGCGGCGACACATCAACAATCTCGGCATGTGCCAGAAAGATGATGTTCATGCCCTTCTGCTTGCGCAGCATTTCCGCTGCCTTGCGGGTCCGCATGTGCATGGCCGATACCATGCTTGCGCCGTTGCCATAGCCGCCGTGGCTCTGGTTAAGGCCGCGGCTGTTCGGATCTGCCGCAAGCACGTCCTGCGTAAACAGGATGTCAAGCCCGGTGGCGGTATCGAACACCAATGTCTTGAACGCGTGGTCTTCCCGCAAAAGCGCCTTCAATGCATCCCACAGGTCTTGTGCCGACTCGATTTCGAGCGTGGTGGGCGTCTGGTCTGCAGGAATGTCCTGCGGTGGCTTCTCGCCTTGCGTGCGCAACATGATGACGCTGGGGAATGTACAGGCTAGGCTGGTCTTGCCGGTCCCTTGTACGCCGACGATCGTGCCGACAAAGGGTTCGCGCACCGGCTTGGCTGCGCGGTCTAGGATACTCATTCTTCGTATGCTCCTTCTTGCTTCCGGGGTTGACAATCGTCTCTTAAAGATTGATTGTCAAGCGTGCTTTTCAAGGAAGGTTGAGAAAATGACGAAAGATGAGGCGATCAAGGCTTTTGGTAGCGTGCGAAAGCTTGCAGAGGCCATTGGCGTTACCGAACAGGCCGTACATCAGTGGGGCGAGAACGTGCCTGATCTAAGGGCATATCAGATCAAGGAAAAATTGCAGTCTGGCGAGTCGGCATAATGGCCAAGAAAGATCTAGAGCTTCCCAAGGCCGGGAACATGATTCACCGCGATTTTTGGAAAATGGGCATTCCGGTTTTCCCGTTGTACCGCTTCAATGTGCATGGCTACTGCGAGTGCAAGCAACCTGATTGCGAAGTTGCGGGCAAGCATCCTTTGGCGTCCAACTGGCAAAACACCCCGATTTGGGATGAGGAGCAAATCGCAATTGCAGAGGAATACGGGCAGTACGATACGGGCTATGGCGTTCTTTGCCGGGGCCTGCTTGTGGTTGACGTTGACGCACGTAATGGCGGCGTTGACAGCTATAAAAAGCTGCTTGCAGCAATTCCGCAAATTCATGACGCGGGACTAACGGTTAACACCGGATCAGGTGGCGGGTCGCAGCATCTGTATTTCAAAGCGCCCGCTGACGTCTCCATGGTAACGCATCTGGCGGATTATCCCGGCATTGATTTTAAATCGTCAGGCTATGTCGTCGGGCCAGGGTCTGCGCACAAGTCTGGCGGAGTGTACGAAGCAGACGGATATCCTGAGGATATTACAGACGCGCCAGAAGCCTTGATTAATTTGCTAAAACGCCCGGAGCGCCATCGTTCGGAGTTTAATGGACACACTGTTGATCTAGCGCATAACGACATTGCGGATATGCTTGCGCACATTCCTAACAATGACCTGCCATATGATGAGTGGATTTCGATTGGCATGGCTATTCACCATGCGACAGATGGCTCTGGTTTTGGCTTGTGGAATGATTGGTCAAATACGTCCGGCAAGCATGACTCCACACAGATGCAGTACAAGTGGGGCAGCTTCCGGCGCTCGTCCAACCCTGTGACGGTCGGCACGCTCATTCACTACGCATCGCAAAACGGTTGGATCATGCCTGTAACGTTTTCTCCCGATAGTGAGGCACTAGAGGAGTTGTCGCAGGTTACGGTTCCAGCTCCGGATGGCTTGCCATTCGATATCGAGGGAGTCGATCTTACCGCCCCCCCTGGCTTTGTCGGTGATGTAGCGAAATGGCTTGCCAGCCAGTCGCAATTTCCTCGCAAAAATATTGCGGTCGGTGGCGCATTGTTCGCGGTCGGCAATATCGGCGGGCTGCGCTATGTTGATGACACGTCGGATGTCACGTCTAACCTGCTGGTGTTCTGCATCGCGGAATCCGGCACCGGCAAGGAAGGCATTCTGCAGGGCGCTATTGCTTTGATGCGGGAAGCTGGCTTGGCCAAGGTTTGCTATGGGCGCATCAAGTCCGACAAGGAATTTCTCAACAATTGTGTGCGCCACCAGGCAGTGGTTTACACGTTGGATGAGTTCGGGGAGTTTCTAAAGAAGGTCGAGACGGCGCGCACGAAGGGTACGGCTAGCTACCTCGAAGGCATTTACGGACGGATCATGGAGATTTTTTCCAAGGCAGGGCCGGGTAAAGTCCTGCCCCTTGGTGGCGACGATCGCGAGGAAGTTCGGGTCGGTCTGGAAAAGCAGCTAAGCCAGTTCATGAAGCAGGCGGAGGAACACAATTCGCCGTTCATTGAGGCGCGCATTGCGTCCACTCAGAAGCTGCTGGATATGCTTGAGAACGGCATATCGCGTCCGTTTCTGTCGCTGCTTGGCGTTACCACCCCGAACCTTTTTGAGAACCTCATGACAGACGACATGGCCAAGTCAGGTTTTATCGGTCGCGCTATGATCTTCAATGAGCGCATCAACGTTCCGGAAGGTGTGTTTGGTCATACAGCGCCACACATGGACAAGGACATGATCGACACGCTTCGCGCCATCTGGAACGGCGGAACGTATGACCTGTTCGAGGGGCCTCGGGTAGAGAATTACGACGAGCCAACGCGCGTCCCTAGCACGCAGGGCGCAACGGAGATGCTAAACGCTATTCACGTCTGGCGATATGAGAAGGCTAAGGCGGAGGAAGAAACTTCCGGCCTACACACCCTCTGGAACCGCCTGTATGAGTCCGTAGCGAAGGTCTCACTTATATTGGCCATTCCAGGGCAGCTGCGAACCGAAGAACATGTTAGGTGGGCATTTACGCTGGCCAAGCGGGATATTGAGGAAAAGATCCGCCTGGTGGCGTCTAACCGCTCTGGAAAGCATGAAATTGCCGACGCCTTGAGCGACCGCTTGCTGGCCGTGCTAGGTGATGAGACTATGACTGATAGCGTCATAGCCAACCGCGTTCGCACCAAATACCGCAAGGAAGATGTCATTGCGTCTCTGGAACGAATGGCAAAGGCAAGGCTGTTGGTTCGTGGAGAAGTGACGCACCCGGTCAACAAGAAGGTCTCGGCTACGTATTCCAAGCGGGTAGGATAAATTGCGTGTAGCTTGGATAATCAGCGTAACTCATTGAAATTTCAAAGGAATGCAAGGATACAGGATAAATGGCCATGAGACATATATATCCCCTTACATGTACTATCCTTTTTGACACTTTTTGAGGTCAAAACTGACAGTTAGAGAGAGTTAAGATTATTCTACTATTCTATTATATAGAAGAAGAAACCGCAGATTTCCGCGGGTTTGAACGATAATTGGTTTTGCATAATCAACGACTAATCAAAGGAATGGCGTTATGAAGATCGAACTTACCTGTGAGCGCTGCGGTAGCCCCGAACTGGAAGCTTGGCAGACCCTAGTGCAAAGCGGTGCGGCGTCTCAGGAAACGCGTTGCACGAAATGCCGGTACAAGGTGAATGTCGTGTTGAGCGCTGGCGTTATCACCACTCACCCTATTTTCCCGCAAGATCCAGAATAGCGCTTGTGCTGCCGCACGAACCGTGGCACACATAGTCGCAGAGAGACACAGGAGCATTCGACATGACATGCAAGGATTTTCCCCGCGGTGCTGCCGTCAAAATCAATCACGATGGCTTCGGCGTCGTTGACGGCGAGGGCGTTGTTAACAGCCGTACCAGCAAGAACGTTTATGTGGACACCGTTTGGCGCGGTCGCGCGGCAACGCTGCTTCTTCCGCCATCCAGCCTGGAGTTGGTCGCATGACCACCGACGCACTCAAGCTTGCAGCGGATAAGCACATGGCACGGGCGCATGGGTATAAGCTGGCGGGGGATACGTGGATGTCTGCTGAGCATACGCAGATCGCTTATCATTTAACCGCGGCTCGAAAGCTTATGGAGGATGCGCAGTGAGCACTACTTATGATTTCCAGCTGCTCAACGCGGCTACCTCGAAAACCGGTACCATGCTTTGCTCGACATGCCATCATGACATCACTGAAGGTGATTTCCTGTCGTATCGAAAGAGCAGCAAAGGGGATTGGGCTTTTGTTACGCATCACCGCGAATGTTCGATGGTCAACCCCAAATGGGCTGCGATGTGGGCAAAGCGAGAGTGCGAGGACGAATGGAAGAATAAGCGCTCCAGGGCGTTGCTTGCAGAAGCCAAAGAGTTTCGGGAAAAGTGGGGTGTGGAGGCGCTTGATGATCTGATTGAAGATTTGTCAGGGGTATTGGCTTGCGCTGCATCCTCACATATGGCACAGTAGACCCATGAACAAAGATATCTCCAATATCGTGCTTGAGCTTTGCGAGGCTATTGAGACTTATCGACCGCTGTCGGATACCGAGGCTGCTTGGCGTTTGCGTGCTATGGGTATTCGGGAGGGGGCTTGGAGCGATGTGCAGGATGACGAGCTGCGGGATATGGTGAAGCGTGGATTGCCACGTGCCATGATTGCAACTACCCTTGACCGCACCAACATGTCTGTCAGGAAGCGAATTCAATCTTTGCGGCGGTCCGGGTTTATTGAGGCTGTGAAGTGATGCTGAGCGCTGAGACAATCCGGCTGGCGCGTGTTGCGTTGTTTGAGCGGGGGAACATGGAGCTTGATATTCGTAAAGCTCGCATGTTCCCTTTGAATGACTGCGGTGCGCAGGAAGCAAGGGCTTATAACGAGCTGGCTAAGGTGGCGGTGAAGTGACTAGCGATATCCAGATTGGCGATACGATCACGATGTATGTGAACGTCAAGCGCAAGTGGTATCAGGTTTGGAAGCCGCGTAGCGTGCGGACGCTGCAGGCGTTTAGGATTGTGGCATGAGCCAGCAAAATAGAGGCAAGGTACAAGGACGGGTCGAGAATCTTACCAACGCTGGCAAGGGCCGTCCCAAGGGTGTGCCGAACAAGAATACCATCTTGGCCAAGCAGGCCATTGCACAGGCATTCGATGAGCTTGGCGGCACTGCTGGCTTGGTGGCATGGGCGCAGGCAGAAGACGAGAACCTGAAAGTTTTTTACGCCACGATCTGGCCGAAGATCATTCCGGTGCAGACAGAAATTACCGGCAAGGATGGTGAAGCTATCCAGTTTGAACAGAAGGTTTCCGAAGATGCAGCAGCTTTCCGCAGCAGACTATTTTCGGGGATTGTCGCCGGAGCAGCAGCAGCAGGAACTGGCGAAACTGTCCAATGAGGTACAGGCTGCACTGCTAAAGGACTGGCGCTTTTGGGGGCGTCCTGACCAGTTTGCGCCTGAAGGTGATTGGCTGACATGGTTGATCCTTGCGGGCCGTGGATGGGGAAAGACGCGCACCGGGGCAGAGTTGGTCAAGGAATGGGCAGAAGCTGGGCCTTGCCGCATTGCGCTTGTGGGGCTGACCGCAGCGGATTGCCGGGATGTCATGGTGGAGGGCGAGAGCGGTATTCTTGCGGTGCATCCTGAAGGCACGAAGCCGCTGTATGAGTCTTCCAAACGCCGTCTGACATGGCCTAACGGATCCATTGCCACATGCTACAACGCCAGCGAGCCAGACCAGCTACGCGGGCCGCAGCATCACAAGGCCTGGGTTGACGAGCCTGCCAAGTTTCCAAGCGCGCAGGAACTATGGGATCAACTTATCTTCGGGCTGCGCTTAGGCAACAAGCCGCAGATCGTTGCAACCACAACGCCGCGTCCTATCCCGTTCATTCGGCGTCTGATGGAAGACAAGTCCACCCGCATTACTCGCGGCAAGACGATGGACAACAAGCAGAACCTGGCGGCTGGTGCTGTTGATGCCATGATCGAGAGATACCAAGGTACGCGGCTGGGCAGGCAGGAGCTTGACGGCGAGATTGTTGATGACGTCGTGGGCGCAATGTGGACCCGCAAGATGCTTGACGATACGCGGGTGATGGACGTCCCTGAGATGTCGCGCGTGGTTGTTGCGATCGATCCTAGCGGTACTGACGGCGATGATGAAGGCGATGACGTCGGTATTGTCGTGGCGGGTCGTGGCGTGGATGGCCGGGGCTATGTGTTGGCTGACAATACGTGCAAGCTTTCGCCGGATGGTTGGGCGCGTATGGCTATTACGGCGTATCATCGCTGGGGTGCTGACCGCATTGTGGCAGAGCGTAACTTTGGCGGCGCGATGGTGCAGGCTGTAATCCGGTCTGCCGACAAGTCCGTACCGTACAAGGAGGTTACAGCCAGCCGCGGTAAGTCGGTGCGTGCTGAGCCTATCGCAGCGCTGTATGAGCAGGGGCGTGTTAGTCATGTAGGCGTAGGCTTGGCACCGCTTGAGGATGAGATGGTGTTGATGACGTCGGCTGGGTTCCTGGGTGAGGGATCGCCTAACCGGACTGATGCTTTGGTCTGGGCTATGACTGAGGTGATGCTGTCGTATCAGGAGCCTATCCGCAATGAAGCGGTCAAGGCCATGCCCAGCATGAAAAGCGCGTTTGCTCGGAGGTGATATGGATACGGTGACATGGGAAATTTATTGGGGGACAGCTGATTATGTGTCGCGCGTGCATGTGTGGTTCGAGGGGTATCCGCCGTTAGAGGATGAAACGATTGATGCATATATTGATCGGGTGTCTAGGCTGATGGCTATCGAACGCGCTTTAGAAAAGAATAAGCGAAAGTGGTGGCAGTTCGCTCGCCGTTGACGCTGTTAGTGCAGTAAGCTATGCTACCGCGCATGATCGAAGACGAACCCCTGCCCGAAAGCGAAACGTCTTCCAAGAAGACGTCCAAGCGTGACCTTGTAGCGGTACACAAGCGCGCACTGAAGCGGTTCGATAGCGTCGCACTTCCACAGATGGAGATGCGGCGCATTTCGCTTGAGGATCGCCGGTTCGTCACGATCGAAGGCGCGATGTGGGAAGGCGTGTGGGGCGAGCAGTACGAGAACAGCCCGCGCCCTGAGATCGACAAGATTACGCCCAGCCTTGAGAAGATGGAAACGGACTACAGGCAGAACCGCCTGACGCCTGACTTCATCCCCGGCACTGGTGCGGAGAGCGATACGGCGGACACGCTGGACGGCATGCACCGTGCGGACAGCTATTATTTCAAGTCGCAGCAAGCGCGTGACAACGCATTTCAGGAGGCTATCCGTGGCGGATTCGGCGCATATCGTCTCACTACCGATTACCAGAACCCGGATGACCCAGACAGCGATGAGCAGCGGGTTAACCCCGGGATGGCCATTGTGGACGCTGATCAATCCGTTTATTTTGGACCCTCTGTGCTGTATGACAAACGCGACGCGCCATGGGCGTTTATCGTATCTGCCGATGATCGGGATGAGGCAGTGGACAAGTGGGGCGAAGAGAACGTAGAGGACTGGCCTGTCTCTTCGCCGGGGTACGCATACGACTGGTACACGCCGGACATCGTGCGCACGGCTGAGTATTACGAGGTTGAGCAGGTAGCGGACAAGCGCGTTACGTTCACGCAGGAGCAGAGCCAGGAGACGCAGGCGTTTTTCCTGAGCGAGCTTGATGATGATGATATCAAGGATCTGCACGCTCTTGGGTGGAAGGACAAGCGTAAGGACGTCAAGCGCACGCGCATCCACAAGTATATCTTGAACGGCACGAAGGTCATCAAGGACTGCGGCTATATCGCAGGGCCGAACATCCCGATCGTCCCGGTGTATTTCCGCCGTGATTATGTGGACAATCAGGAGCGGTGGCGCGGGTACGTTGGCAAGTTCAAGGATCGCCAGCGGATCTACAATGCGAGCGTGGGCCATGTGGTCGAGACGCAGAGCCTTGCGCCGTATCCCGTTCCTATCCTGCTGGATGAGCAGCTAACGCCAACGATTGCACAGGAATGGGCAGACGGGAATATGAGCCGTCACCCGTTCCGTCGTCTGTTGGCGGTGCGTAACGGCGCTGGTGATATCGTGGCGCAGGGTCCTATTGGAATGATCGAGCCAACCCAGCTGCAGCCGTCGACCGCGGCGCTGTTGCAGATTGCCAGTAATGACCTCACCAGCCAAGATGACAATGCGGACCAGGTCAAGGCCAATGTGTCTGCGGATGCAATGGACATTGCGGCAGCGCGTGTTGATGCCAAGTCCGGCATTGCCTTGGACAACATGCGTCAGTCTATTGCGCGCGAAGGCGAGATATACCTAGGAATGGCGCGCGAGGTTTGTTTCGAGCCGGGGCGCAAGGTCGAGACGATCAGCATGGATGGTCAGGACGGCGAGGCCGAACTGATGCAGCCGCATATCGATCAGGCTGGCGTGTACAAGATCCGCAATGATCTGGCGCGTGGGTCGTTCAAGGTTGTGGCTGACGTGCAGGAGTCCACCAGCACGGCGCGCGGCAAGACCGTCAAGCAGATGCTGGAACTTGCGCAGATCGCTGGCGGCATTCAGGATACTGAGCTGGCACAGGCTGCGTTGCTTAATGCCGTCATCAACATGAACGGCGAAGGCTCGCAGGATATGAAGGACTTTGCCCGTAACAAGGGCATTGGCATCGGCCTGGTCAAGCCTACCAAGGAAGAGCAAGCGCAGATCCAGCAGGCGCAAGAGCAGCAGGGTCAGCAGCCGCCGCCTGCTACGGAGCAGGCTATGTTGGCACAGGCTGGCAAGTTGCAGTCGGAGTCCATGCTTAACCAGGCTAAGGCCACGCAGACGCTTGCTGATGCACATCTCAAGACCGCGCAGGCAGAAGCCGTTGGCGGCCCTGAGAAGGCACCACAGGCTCCGTCTGGGTTGTCCCCTGCTAACGATCAGGCAGAGATCCAGTCGAAGCTATCGGGGGCTGCCTTGAAGGAGGCGCAGGCGCGTAAGCTGGACTTCGATATGCATCACCAGACCATTAAGACTGGGCATGAAATCATGATGCAGCGTAGGCAGCAGGATCACGCTGAGAAAACCGCCACTAGCAAGTAGTGTGTGGATAGGGTACAAGGCACATACGCTGACCGCCGAGCGTTAATCGGGCGTTGGAGTGAATATGAAAACGCTAGTACCAACAGAAGTAGGCGGACTAACCTTCGCCTACACTAACCCAGACGATCGTGAGTTGCGTATTGAGGCGCTGTCAATGGCGCTGCACGCTTATGGCGATAACGGTGGTGTGGATACCGTCATGAGGGCCGCAAAGGTGTTCTATGACTTCATGGTTGGGGCGGACGTATGAGCATCCCAGAAATCATGAGCGACATTCTGGAGGCTAAGGCAGAAGTGCTTGATCTTCATACTAAGCGTAAGAGCGATAATCTGCGAAACGCAATGGCAGAGTTTGAAGAAGCGCATTTTGCGATGAATCAAGCGCGGCTCTTTATCAACATGGAGCTTGAGGCATGAGCGACGAACATGAACAGGACGACGACATCCTGGAGATGGCCGAGGAAGCGCCAACAGACGCTGACTTTGACGAGAACGGCGATGAGATCATGCCGCCGCAGGAGCAGGAAGACGACGGTGAACTAGCCATAGAAATCGAAGGCGACGACGTTGCCGAAGAGGAAACGCCGCTACAGAAGAAGCTGCGCGCTGAGATCCGTGATCGTGACAAGCGTATCAAGGAACTGGAGCGGGTAAACGCGCCCAAGCCTGTTGATGTGGGCCGCAAGCCGGATCTGTGGGAGGATTGCGAAGGTGATCCCGACAAGTTCGAGGCTGACTTGCTAGCTTGGACTGAGCGCAAGCGCCAGGCTGAGCAGGCCGAACGCTCGCAGACTGAGCAGCAGACCACTCAGCAGCAGGCTTTCGAGAAGCAGCGTGTGGCATATCGTGCCAAGGCGCAGACAATGGGCCTGAAGGATATTGATGGTGCGGAACAGAACATTATTGATACGCTTGGTGCGCCATACCTTGGCGCAATCATATCGTATGCCGACGACCCAGCGAAGGTTGTTGCTGCATTGGCTGCGCATCCGCGGCTCTTGTCCCAAATCGCGGATGAGCCGGACGATTTGCGTAAGCTCAAACTCATGTTCCAGATGGAGAGCAAAGTGACGATCAAACGTAAAGGTGCCGCAGCTCCTGAAGCTGGTACGATCCTGAAGGGGACGGCGAACGTCTCTGGCGGTGACAAGGCGCTTGAGAAGCTGGAGAAGGATGCAGAGCGCACTGGCGATCGGTCGAAGCTGATTGCGTACAAAGCTAACAAGGGCAAGAAGTAATGGCACGCGAACTAGAACTTAGTCCAGCACAGGTTGCACAGGCCAAGCTTGCTGGCATCCCCGGCGATCGTCCGGGTTTGGGTGATGAATACCCGCGGATGTTGTATCTAAAGACGGCAGCACCCAAAGGTATTCACAAGTTGCTGGATATGGCGCTGGATATGCAGGGTGTGCCCAACGTGGATTGGGTTGTGGTCGATTCCGCTGAGGAAGAGGCCGAGGCTATGGAACATGGCTGGACTCGTACTATCGATGGAAAGGCAGAGCCACAGGCTAGCGAGAAGGATGATCTTATCGCTGAGCTTCAGGCGCAGATTGCTGCTCAAGCTGCACTGTTGAATGATGCGCCGCGTCGTGGTAGGCCTCCGAAGGCAGTAGACGAGCCAGGAGCCGAATAATGGTAAGCATTCCTCTGTATGGCGGGCCGTCCAAGCGCGACATCATCCAGCTTGCATACGAGGAATGCGGCCAGGCAGGCTATGAGTTCGAGCTTACGCCTGAAGAATATGATGCGGCTTTGCGGCGTCTGGATGCCATGCTTGCCGAGTGGATCGGCCTAGGGATTGACCTTGGCTTTAACTTTCCCACCAACGGCACGCATGGCACGCCGGAAGAAGAAAGCGGCATCCCTGATGCTGCTTTGAATGCTGTTTCTACCATGCTGGCGAGGCGCATTGCGCCTACGATCGGTAAGACGCTGCCAGCGGAGGCCAATGGCGCTATGGCTATGGCGTGGACCCTGTTGCGGTCTAACTATACCAAGATTCCCTCCATGCAGCTTGGGCGTCAAACGCCGCGCGGGTCGGGTAACCGTGGACAACGTCCGTATTTCACCAACACGCTGCCCACTGACGAAGTGGCGCAGTAATGGTAGCTATCCCAATATTGAGCGGGATTGCAGCCACGCAGTCCGGCGATTTTTCACTGTCGTACCCAATCAATTTAGAGCCAGTTCCGCTCAATAGCGGGTTGTCTGAAGGCTATATGCGCTCTGCCCCCGGCGCTACGTTGTTTGGTACAGGACCGGGCGCTGACCGTGGCGGCATTAACTGGAATGACCAGCTTTACCGTGTGATGGGCAATCAGCTTGTGCGTGTGTCCGCGGCGGGTGTTATTACCACGCTCGGCAACGTCGGTGATGGTGGTTACGTCACGATGGATTACGGGTTTGACCGGCTTGCCATTCGCAGCGGGACGCGTCTGTATTATTGGGACGGGTCTACGCTGATTTGGGTGACGGACCCGGATCTGGGGCCTGTGGTCGATATGCTGTGGATGTCGGGTTATTATATTACGACGGACGGCACTTCGATCGTAGTGACGCAGCTTAGCGATGCAACGCAGGTTGACCCGCTTAAGTACGGTTCTGCCGAGGCGGATCCTGATATGGTGACGGGCTTGTTCAAGCTGCGCGGTGAGCTGTATGCGCTTGGACGCTATACCATCCAGGTGTTCAGTAACACGGGCGGTTCTGGATTTCCGTTTACGGCTAACACGGGTGCCACGGTGCCTGTGGGGTGTGTTGGGCCGGGGGCAAAGTGCGCTTTCCTGCAGACGATGGCGTTTGTTGGCTCTGGGCGTGACGAGGCGCTGTCGGTGTATTTGCTTGACGGCGGATCTGCGTCCAAGATCGGCACTCGGTTTATCGATGATGAGTTGGCAAAGGTAGCGGACCCTACGTCGATCCGGCTTGAGCAGCGCATGAGCCGGGATGAACGGCGCTTGCTGATCCATCTGCCTGACAAGACGCTGGTATACATGGCCAATGCCTCGCGCCTGACGCAGCAGCCAGTGTGGTATGTGGCAACGTCAGGGTTGGGGCTGAATAGCCAGTATCGCTTGCAGAACGCAGTGCTGTGCTATGGCAAGTGGATCTGTGGAGATACCACCAGCAGCAAGCTTGGCGTGTTGGATGAGACTGTTGTGACGCAGTTCGGGGATCCACAGTCGTGGCAGTTCGATACGCGCTTGCTGTACAATCAGGGCATGGGTGCAATCGTGCATGATTTGGAACTGGTAGGGCTGCCAGGGCGCGGCGAAACGGGTTCTGTAATGCTGTCCATGACGCTGGATGGCCAGACGTGGGGGTTGCCGCGTGCGTGCCGCGTACCGAAGAACAACCGCACGCAACGTGTGCAGTTTAATCCACACAAGCGGTTCCGCAATTACATCGGCCTGCGCTTCAAGGGCAGCACCTTGGCGGGCTGGTCTGGCTTGAATGCTACTGTTGAGGCTTTGGGGGCATGATAGCATCCCCACTAACTCGCGACGACCTGACACGGCTGTTTCCGAACAACCCCAAGGCCGTGCTGGCGTTTGAGGGGCTGTTCCGGCTGCTTGGCAGCAACATTGAGGCGATCACTGCAGCTACCGAGGCTACGGACGCATTGAACGATGCAACGGTGGTTACGCTGTCGCCTAACGCCACATTGAATAATGAGCGCGTGCTGGCGGTTGATCCCAACAGCATGACGATCACTGATACTGGCAATGCCGTCATCCTTGCGCTGCTGTATATCGTGCAGGCAACGCAAGGATGCAGGCTGACGTTCAATCTGTTGGGTGACACCGACGTTGACGTCCTGCACTCAGGCATTGCGCTAACATCCGGTGTGGGCGTGTATGCCAATGATGCCGCCGCCGCTGCTGGCGGTGTTGTGGTTGGGGAGTTTTATAAGGTGTCAGGTGGTGGGGTTGCTTGGCGGGTTAGTTGATGAATGTGGAGAACCACATCACAAAAGAAATTTGACATGCAATTAACCCTAAGACTGTAATTATGTAAAAGCCAAAGCTAAAACCTGTATTTTCTGTCGCTTCTGCAACGATAAAGCCTATTTTTACGTCTATGGCGAGAAGGCCAACTACGAGCACAACAAGAACCGGAATAAGAATATAAAACACTGCGTTTCTCCTTTCCCCTCTCAATCCATCATCTGTGCCACAATGTCAACACCCGGCACGCAATAAAACACACGCTTGCCAGCCCCTAACACCCGTGCTAGTCTGCAATATCGGACGGAACCATAGCCTTGCTCCGATGGGCGTTTTTGCGAGATGCAAGATGGTCCGTGTCGAGCGCGATGTCGCCTTTATCAACAAAATCGCAAACGATGCAGACGTGCGGCCCTTCATTCGTCCCGATGGTGAGGCAATGGACTTTTCCGCTATCGAGGGCAAGCGCAACGCTGAAATCGGCGGCGTGATCCTGTCGAATGGCGAGGATGCGGTGGCGATCTTCGAGATTACCGCGGAGGACTGCTTTCAGGCGCACACCATGTTTGCGCCAACGTGCCGCGGTCGCAAGGCGATTGACGCCGCAAAGGAAATGGTAGCGTGGATGTTTGCGCACGGCGCACGCATTGTCTGGGGCGCAACGCCGCATGAAAACAAGCGCGCCATCATGTTTAACCATCTGATTGGCGCACGCGAAGTGGCGCGGGATGACACGCATGTCATTTTTGAAATGAAGGCTGCATAATGGCTGGTGCACTCATTGGCGCAGGCGCGTCTATCCTTGGCGGGATTACCGGAGGCAAGGGAGCTTCCAAGGCAGCAAAAGCGCAGGCAGCAGCACAGCAGGCAAGTCTTGCTGAGCAGCAGCGCCAGTTCAACATTACGCAGGCCAATTACGCGCCGTTCCAGGCTGTGGGAACGCAGGCGCTTGGTGGTATGCAGAACCTGCTTGGCCTTGCGGGAAATGACGCGCAGGGGTCGGCTATCAGTGCGTTGCAGGCATCGCCGGGGTTTCAGGCGCTGTATAATCAGGGTTCGGACGCTATCCTGCAGAACAGTGCTGCTACGGGCGGGCTGCGCGGTGGCAACACGCAGAACAGCCTGGCGAACTTCGGCGCTAACACGCTTGCCAGCACGATCCAGCAGCAGCTTTCCAATCTTGGCGGTCTGGTGAATACTGGCATGGGTGCTACCAACGGCGTAGCGGGTGCATCGCAGGCCTATGGGGGCCAGCAGGCGCAAACGCAGAGCATGTTGGGTAATGCCAATGCTACCGGCGCAGCTGCACCGTATGCGGCTTTGCAGGGTGTTATCAGCCAACTTGGTTCGCAGTTTGGCACGGGCGGTAGCGGCGCAAAGGCTCTCGGCTGGTAATGGCAACCGATCCATCCTCGATTATCCAAGGTATGCTTCAGAGCGCTGGGCTTGGACGCACTGTGTCCGATTTCCAGCAGCAGGATGCGCAGACGCAAGGAATGCAGTTGCGCAACCAAGCGGCGCAGCAGCAGATGACGCAAGAGCAGGCGCAGGCACAGCGGATGCAGGCGTTCCAGACCGCTATGACCAGCTTCGGCGGGGATCCTAGCGACGGCAATCTTGCCAAGATCGCGTTGCAGTTTCCGGAGCAGGTGGACACGCTCAAGAAGCAGAAGCAGCTTCTGGATGCGCCTGTGCTTAATGCGCACAAGACGTATTTTTCGGGCCTTGAGCGCGTTGCAGGCGCAGGCAACACCAAGCTTGTAACGCAGCAGCTGCAGTCGATGATTACGGCTGAGAAGGCGGCAGGGCATGATACAGCTGAAGCCGAAGACATGCTTTCGGCTATCAACGCAAACGAACCTACCGCGCTCAAACAGGTGCAGGCTTTTGCCAAGGGTCAGCTGTATGTGATTGATCCTGAATATGCGGCTGCGGTTGATAAATCACACGCTACCGACAACGCAAACCATTATACGTCTACTGGCGACGGCGCGATCTATGATCAGCGGACCGGTGCCATTACGCGTGAAGCTCCAGAGAAGCCCGCTAAGTGGCGCTTCGATGAGAACTCGGGATCTTGGCTACAGGAGCCTGGATCGGGTAGCACGGGAGGAGGTGGTCTAGTATCTAGCGGACCGGCGGCTGGCAACAGAGGCGATGTCAGCCGCCTGATAAACACCGATGCTGGCGGCGGATATTTGCCGGACAGCGTGCAGACCCTTGGTCAGTTCGTCGGCTATGGTCGCGCCATGAACAAGAGCGGGGCTAAGTCCAGTTCCGCAGGCATCTACCAGATCAACGGTACTACGATGGCGGAGTTCGGACCCAAGGCATTGGGTAAGGATTGGAAGAACGCGCCATTCAATGCTGTCACGCAGGACCGTGTGGGCAAGGAGATTTTCAATTGGGCGAAGTCGCAACCTAATCCCGCAGCAGCATTGCGCGGGCGGTGGGTTTCGCTTTCGCCTGACGCGGCGTCACAGCTTGTCAAAGGCAATTGGGAACAGGCGCGAGGTGCTATTGCACAGGGTGAGACTGGCGGCGCTCCGGGTGCCAGTGCTAACGCGGGTTCAGGCAACCCCGGCGTTGTCAAGGTTCTTCCTGGCAAAGCCAAGCCCCAGCGCATGAATGACCAGGAAGTGCAGGCGGAGGGGCTTGATCCTAACACTGTGTACTATCGTGATGCTAATGGCGTGCCGCAGGCCGTGTCTGGACAGCGTGCTTCCAATGCACAGTACAAGCCTGTGCCGCAGGTTGTGGTCGATAAGATCAAGCCGATCATTGATGCGCGGGATGCGCTGGAGCGATCGGTTGGCGGGTTTAAAAAAGACTACGGCGGGCACACGTTCCTTGGCAGCATGTCGAATACGATCCAGGGTATTACTGGCGTAGGCGCAGCGGGTCAGCGCGATTGGTGGGCGGATTTCAATAGCACTGATAATCAGATCCGTAACAGTCTGTTTGGCGCATCGCTCACTCCGGGCGAAAAGAACGCGTATGAAAGCACGACGGTAGCCCCCAACATGGCACCTGCTCAGATCGAGAAGAACCTCAAACGGCGCTATGCGATCGTCAAGGCTGCGCTCACACGCCAGACCAAATTCCTGAAAGCGAACAAGTATGATCCTGAAGCGGTTGACGTCTTGGTAAGCCCGCTTGGTGATTACATGGGAGGCGGACAGCAGCGTGCGCCGCAGCAGCAGCGTGCAGCCGCTCCATCTGGATTCCGTATTTTGTCGGTGCGACCTAAATGAACCAATCAGGACCTCCCGCACCAGACGGGGAAACGATGGTTTATACCGTCGATCTAGGCAATGGTCAGGTTATGGACGTAGAAGGGCCGAAAGGCGCTACGCCAGAACAGTTGCAGGCGTTCGTGCAACAGAACCCGCAGGGCGGCGGTGAAGCTGCACAGGCAGCGCCGCAAGAGCAGCCTGTTGGCGGCATGGAAGTGGCGGCACCTGTCGAAGGCGATATTGGCTTTAACCAAGCTGCTCAGCCTAACAGCAAGCTATCGCCGGAAGACGAAGCGACGTTGCAGGGTTTGTACCGTACCGCGGACGCTGCAACCATTACGCAGTACATGGCTAGCAAGGGACTCGCTCCTACGCGCAGCATGGAAGAGTATGTTGCAGCACGCGATCAGGCAAAGCAGAATGGGGGTCAGTTTTCCACCGATGTTACCTATGCCTTCCCTGTCACTGCCAATATGGCAGATGTGCCATCTGACCTGCGCCCCGGCGCGGGCATGGCGGCTGCGCGTGGTGTTATCGACGTCATCCCTGGCGTGGACAATATCACGGCATTGGCGCGCGCGGCTGACAATCAGCTGAGTGATACACCGGATCAGCGCGGCTTCTGGGCGCAGTACGATTTCCAGCGGGATATGACTGAAGGCGCAAAGCAGGGCGATTACCGGGATAACCCTGGCGCGCGTATTGCAGGTTCGCTTGTTGGCTCGCTTGCCATTCCTACGGGGCTAGAAGGCGTAGGCTTTAACGCGGGCCGTAATGCGCTGCGAGCTGGCGCTACCATGCAGGAAGCGCGCACTATCGCAGCATCTGCCGTCCGAAACCGCATGGCGGCGGTTGGCGGCGGCTACGGAGCTGCACATGGGGCGCTGGGTGCTCAAGATCCTGGCGAGGCGCTGACAGGTGCTGTCACTGAGGGTGCTATGGGCGCAGCTGCTGGCGGGCTTATGGGGCAGGTTGGCGTTGCCCGCGCTAATGTTGGCCAAGCAGCGCCTGTAGCTAATGAGGGTCAGCAAGTAGCAGCGGCTGCGCAGCGGTTAGGTATTGACACACTGCCTGCCGATGTCAGCAATCCAACCATTCGCCGTCTTACTGCTGCGGCAGCACAAGCCCCTTTGTCTGCCTCGCCTGTGATTAAAGCAAGCGCGCGCACTGTCGAGCAGGCACAAGGTGCGCGTAATGCTATTGCCGCGCGTATCGGGCAGGCGCTAGACCCTGAAGCGGCTGGTGAAACTGTACGTTCTGGAGCGCAGAGATATATCAGCGAAAGTCGCACGGGTGTTAACACTGCGTATACTGCTGCTGAAAGGGCCGCTGGAGATTCCAAGGTAGCGCCAACAAAGGCGTTGGAAGTTTTGCAGCGTAACATTGCTGAGTTAGCGGAAACGCCTGGTGGCGCTCCTGCACTTGAACATTTGCAGGGATTGCAGGACTCGCTTGCGCAAGGTGATGTGTCCGTAGCTGGTCTGCGTCGGATGCGTACCGTGCTGCGCGACCAGTTCATGAAGGATGGTCTGCGCGGTTCTGACACGGAGCGCCGCGTGGGGCAGGTGCTGGATGCGGCTCGCGACGATGTAACACAGGGTTTGCGAGACGTAGGCAAGGGCGGGGCTGCCAGTTTGTTCGCACGTGCAGACGCCGCTCATGCTGAACGCGTGCAGACGATTGACAATGTGCTAAAGCCTATCATTGGAACAAGCGACAAGCCAAAGTCGGGCGAACAGATTGTCAAGACGCTGATGGCGGATCTACAGGGTAACAATGCTCGGGCTGCGCGTCTGCTGCGGACCTTGCCGCCAGAGGAACAGGCAACCACGCGGGCAAGCATTATTGGCGCTATGGGTAATGCCAGCGCGGGTGCACAGAATGCAGAAGGCACGGCATTCTCGCTTGGCGGGTTCCTGACGCAGTTTAACAAAATGGGTGAAACTGCAAAGCGCGCTTATTTTGGTGATGAAGCGCGTTCTGCCTTGAACGATCTTGCGAAGGTCGCAGAGGGTACAAAAAACGCGCAGGCGTATGCAAATCGCTCCAACACGTCGAGTGGCATCTGGGGCAACCTTGGTTTGCTTGCTGGAGGCACCACTATATCCCCGGTTGCATCAACTGTCGGCCTTGGCGCGCAGCTGATCGGCGGGCATTTGTTGGCATCGCCGCGGTTTGCTCGCTGGCTTGCTCGCGCGCCCAAGGCACCGGAGGCCACACCCGCCTACGTAGAGCGTCTGTCGCGCATTGCACGTGCAGAGCCTGCTATCGCCAATGAAGTGTTGCAACTCCAGCAGCGACTAGTGGAGTCGTTTAGCCCCACACGATTGGCAGCTAATGAAGGCTCCGGGGTCGGTACAACTAGCCAGCCACAAGAAGAGCAGTATAATACGCAAGGGCCGCAATGATGTCCGCACGCAAGCAGGGTAGCGCAAAATGACGAAACTTACTAACCCGGTTCCGTTGTTTCTGGATGGTCGCGGCAATCCTATGGACGGCGGCTATCTGTACGTTGGCGCTGCTAACAGCGATCCGCAGGTAAATCCTATTCAGGTTTATTGGGACGCTGCATTTTCCATTCCGGCACAACAGCCCTTGCGCACCGTAGGCGGGTTGATTGTCAACGGATATACGCCGTCAAGCGTGTATTTCCCGGACTCGGATTATGCCTTGCGAGTGCTTGATCCGACGATGGCGCTTGTGTCGTATTCGCCATCACTGTTTGCAGCAGGTTCTACCTTCCAGCCGTTGGACGGCGACCTGACGACTATTTCCGCGCAGAACAACGCCGCCTTTGGTATGCAGCTGCTGACATTGACGAATGCGGCAGGACTGGCGGCTGCTACGGGCGTTCCCGAAAGCATCCCGAAGACGGGCGGCACGGTTACTGGCAATATCGTGCGGTCGGGCGGCGGCGCGCATTTCTATGGCAGTGACCCCGCTATGACGGGTGCCAAGATCTATCCACCCTTGCCGATTGGCAGCGCAAACCCTGCAACGGGTCCGGGTAGCATCCAGGGATTTTATTGATGCCGGATCTATACCAGAATGACGTGGACAACACGTCCCGACAGATCAAAAAGCTTACGCAGGTCGACAACGATGGCACTGCGCGCGAGCTGGCGCAGCTATGGCAGAACGATGCGTCTGGCACGCCGCGGCTGATCTACGCGGCTTTTAGCGGGGCAAGCGGCGTCACTGTCACGCCATCCTATTCCTATGGCCGCGTCAATAGCAAAGCATCGCCACGGATTACCACTAGCAGCGTGTCCAGCAGCGTTACAGGCGGGGTTGGACCGTATACTTACCACTGGCAATTCTCGCAGCTAGGATGGGAAGCCTTGCAGCCGGGATTGTCCAGTACGACGTTCCGCTCTCCAGCGGTGCCGCCAGGGCAGGAATACACTACCGAGGCAAACGTACAGGTTACAGACTCGCGCGGCATGATCGCCACGTCCCCTAACTTCACAATCACAGCAACTAACGACGGGTTCTTTTGATGGCATATTACACTGATATCGTCGTTGACCAGTTCGGGGTGCCGAAGTCTGGGGTATCGATTACACCGCTGGATACGAGCGGCAACATTGCTGTGGTGCGGGATAATAACGGTAATCTGCTTAACCTCCCACTGCTGACAGATGCCAACGGGGTGTTTTCGTTCAACGCTACGGATGGCGTGTACCGTCTGGAATACCGCTATGGCGGGCGTGTGGCGCGTGAAGACGACGTGATTGTTGGCGTGCCCCCTGCGTTCGTAGGCCCCGCTGGTCCCAGCGCAAACGTGCTGGATGCGCTTGGTACGTCTACCAGCTCTGCAGCGTCGCAGCGCGCTGTTACGGACGGCCTTGCTGGCAAGGCAAGCATTACCGGACCTTTCGCTGGCAATGCCAATACTGCATCGCAGCTTTCTGCATCACGTCTCTTGGCTTCGACCGGCGATGTCACGTGGAGTGTCAACTTCAACGGCGCGGGCAATGTTAGCGGTGCTGCAACGATCGCAGGCAAGGCCGTTACCAATGCCAAGATGGCGGATATGGCCGCTGGCACCATCAAGGGCGCTAGCACAGCTGGTGCCCCTGCGGATCTTTCCCCTGTCGCTGCAAAGACAATCCTTGCCCTTGATAATGTCGAGAACAAGTCAGCGGCACAGATCACTACGTTTGATCGCGGCACGACGTATCCGACTGGCAGCCTTGGGTTGAAAGCGTCCGAGACGATCAGCATTACGGATTCGCCTTATAACGCATCGCCAAACGCGATCTTCGACAGCACCGCAGCCTTCCAGGCAGCAATTGCGGCAGCCAGCGTTGCGGGTAAGGCTGTGCATATCCCCGCGGGCACGTGGTACATTTCCGATGTGCTGAATCTCACCCAGACGGTACGCCTGACAGGCGAAGGGCGGTTTGCGTCCACCATCATTCAGAAGACCACAAGCAAGGGCATTCTGAACGTGTCGGGCAATTTCTGCATGATCGACCAGATCGGCTTGCTGTATTCCGGTACGCCTGTTTCTGGCGGAACTGCAATCCGTAGCACCGGCAATTACACGACAGTCGATTACGTCGCTGTACGCAGCGCATATGTCAGCATGGATTTCGAAACGGGTGTTGGCTCCACCGCCAGCAATATCCTGCTGTTCGATTATGAGGATATCGGGCTTTACGTTAGAAATCTAAATGATCTGTTCGTATCCAACTTCATTTTCAACGCAGGCAACACGGTCAAGGGCCGTCGTGGCGGGTTCCGCATGGAAGGCAAGGTCGAAGCCTTCATCATGCATAACGGCGATATCTTGCTGGGTGTAACGTCGCATACCACCAACGTTACGACCTATGGGATGAACACCCGGCCCGCTTACAACAATTTCACCAACGTATTTTTCGACAGCGGCAAGCAATCTGCAACCTTCGATCGCATGG
>Ga0182217_1000010_pt1 | contig 46372 bp, 68 predicted proteins | sample G5R1MG_18_FD_128395 | JGI IMG/M metagenome (GOLD analysis project Ga0182217, IMG submission 128395) | Switchgrass phyllosphere microbial communities from Michigan, USA - G5R4_NF_03OCT2016_LD1 MG | ecosystem: Host-associated > Plants > Phyllosphere > Phylloplane/Leaf | place: USA: Michigan... | reverse complement strand
CGGTGGGTGGATCAGGTGCGGGTGGAGGCGATGACGCGGGTGGATGAGGCGTTGCCCGCGGAGGATGGGTGGACGGCGTATGACCAGGTTCAGTGGTAGGTGTTGCACGCACGTATAACGTCGTGCATACTGGGGACATGACCACGACCCACCTTGTCCAGTTCTCCACAGGCGCGTCCAGCGCAGAAGTCGCGTGGCGTGTCGTCCACGACATCGCAGCCCCTGGTGACGACGTCGTACTGCTCGCAGCCGACACGCTCGTAGAAGACGAAGACAACTGGCGCTTCGGGTACGAAGTCGCTGGCCGTCTGGGCCTGCAGATCACGCGGCTCGCGGACGGTCGCACCCCCATGCAGGTCGGGCGGGACAAGCGGGTCGTCCCGAACAACCGGTTCGCGGTGTGCTCCCGCATCCTGAAGCGTGAACTGCTGCGGAAGTGGATGGACGAGAACCACGACCCGGCGACGTCGGTCGTGTACCTGGGGTTCGGGTGGGACGAGCAGTTCCGCATGGACAAGTCCCGACCCCACTGGGATCCCTGGACGATCGCGGCACCGTTGCTAGCACCGCCGTTCCTGACACACGGGGACATGTTGCAGGGTTGGCGGGACCGCGGCATTGAACCTCCCCGGCTGTACGCGCAGGGCTTCGGGCACGCGAACTGTGGCGGTGCCTGCGTCCGTGGCGGTCAGGGTCAGTGGGAAGTGCTGCTGCGGGTTAACCGTGACCGCTTCATGGAGTGGGAGGGCGAGGAACAGCAGACGCGGGACATGCTGGGGAAGGACGTCACGATCCTGCGGGACCGTTCTAATGGGACGTCGACTCCCCTGACGTTGCGCCGGTTCCGTGAGCGGCTGGACTCTCAGCCGGGTCTGTTCGACGACAGCGACTGGGGTAGTGCTTGTGGTTGCACCGATGAACTGTGACTAGGTGTTGCACGCGCGTACAACACCGTGCTACTTTCAGGACATGGACACGACGCAGACCACCGCCCGCTCCCTCCCCACCGTCGTCACCTGGGACGAGACCATCGAACTGGGCACCGCTGAGTTCACTGCCCGACGCACCACGGGACGTCGTGAGTTCCACGTCCAGGTCATCACCGACGTGGACGGCCCCGTGGACCTGGGCCTGTGGGACGCGGAACGCGTCGTGGAACGCAGCAGCAACTGACCCACCCGGGCGGGGACCAACCGGTCCCCGCCACCCCCTCAGACACAGGAGACACCCCGTGAAGATCACCGTCACCATCGACACCGACCACCCGCTTGCACCCACCGAAGACAGCGACACCGTCAGCTACGGCGTGTCCCACTTGCAGGTCCAGCGCGCTATCGAGGGCGCGATCGTTCACATGAAGGTGCTGGGATCCACGGGTGCGTCGTACAGCTACGAGGGCAGCATCGGGACCGGCTCGTACATCACTGCGGAGGTGTCGCGATGAACGTCGAAGACCTCACCGGCAGGGACCTCGTCGTCTGCATGGCAGGCGCACTAGACGTCGCGATCGACGCCTACCCCGAGCTGGTCATCCCCGACACCGACGCCGCCAGCGGTGAGTTCGTCTTCCGCACCCGCGTCGTTCAGGTCCAGGAAGACCCCCGTGTCACGGACGGACTGGCTACAGTCGACATCGAACTGACCGATGGTGAAGGTGTCGGGCGGGTCTTCCGCCTCACCATCACCGCTGCCGAACTGAGGACCCCGTGAACCGTCGACTTGCCGCCCTAGTCCTGTCCGCTGCCGCGTTGACGGCGTGCGGGTCCGGGACCGTCACCCCCGTCCCCACTGCCACGTCCGCGATGTCCGCTCCGGAGGCACCCCGTGTTCAGCACGACGCAGACCGTGTCGCTGTCCTTCCCCCTGTCGTCAGTGGACCCGCGCCTGCTGTCGCTGCTGTGGGGGATGACGCCCGCCCGCGCAGTGTCACTCGTCGCAGCGTCAGCGCACCGCAGACGCCTACACCCGTCCAGGTCACACGCAAGCCGCGTCCCGTCCGCACTCCCCCCACGGTCGCTGCAGACGTCCCGGCACTGGTGACCCCCGTACCGGTCGTCACCCGCAGCCCGCGTCCGCTGGCTGACCCGCCCGTGGTCGACGCACCCACAGGGTCGTCCACCGCGCAGTCCACCCCGGACGTCCCGACCGTCGTCATCAGCGCAGCCCCGGTCGTCCCCCGCAGTGACCGTCCCGTCGCCGACCCGCCGATCGTGGTGGGCGACACGCAGCCCGCCGCGGATGCGCTCGCGACGGACGACACCCCCTGACTTGCTGGTAGCGGGTCAACGTCATCCCCGCGCACGGTTTCGTGGGACGTGCGCGTACGGACCGAAGGTGGACCAGCGGTACCGGACTCCCCCCTGATCTGACGGTGGCAGCCGTCGAGTCAGGGATCCGGCAACGTCCGCGATGGTCGGGACTCCAACGACCTGCCCACCTGCCCGCACCAGCCACCAGCTCGAATCAGCCCGACCGGTATCCTGTACCGGTCGGGCTGTTCGTCGTTGGAGGGTGGATCTGTGGCACAGGTGATCAGCGGTGCGCAGGGCTACGTCACCGACGTGGGCATGTCCGGGATCTACGACTCGTACGCCGCGAACGTCTACGAGCACGTCCCCGCGCTGCAGTACCCCCAGTCGATCCCCCTGCTCCGCCGCATGGCGACGGACGACCAGATCAAGGGCATCCTCGCGGCATACACCCTGCCGATCCGCCGCGCGCAGTGGGCCGTGGACCCCGCGGGCTGCCGCTCTGAGGTCGTGCAGCTCGTCGCGGACGACCTGGACTTGATGGTCGTCGGCAAGGACAAGGTGGGCTCCGCGCGCCGTCGTGGCGTGTCGTGGGCTGAGCACATCCGGGTGGCGCTCGAATCGCTGGTGTACGGACACTTCGTGTTCGAGCCGGTGTACGAACTGCGTGACGGCCTCGCGCGCTTGATCGAACTTGCGGAGCGACTGCCCCAGACCATCGAGGGGTTCCGCGTTGACCAGCACGGGAAGCTGATCCGCATCGACCAGAAGCCCATCGCGGGTGTCGACCCGATCAAGCTGCCCCCGGAGCGGTTCCAGCTCTACACCCACGACCGTGTCGGCGCGCAGTTCTGGGGCGAGTCCCTGCTCCGCGGCGCGTACAAGCCGTGGCTGCTGAAGGACGAGATGCTGCGCGTCAACGCGACGTCTCACCGCCGCTACGGCGTGGGCGTGACCGTCGTGAAGGCACCCCCGAACGCGCAGCCCAACCAGATCCGTGAAGCGTCGGCGCTCGCGTCCCAGTACCGCGGGACGGAAACAGGCGGCATCGGCCTGCCCAACGGGTTCGAGGCAGCCGTCCAGGGGATCACCGGCAACGTCCCGGACACGTTGGAGTTCATTCGGTACCTCGACCAGCAGATGTCCCGGTCGACGCTGACGGGCCTGCTGGACCTGGGGTCGACCCCGAACGGATCCCGCGCGTTGGGAGACACGTTCCTCGACCTGCTGATGTTCACGCTGCAGGCGATCGCGGACACCATCGCGGCGCAGCTCACCAGCCAGACGGTCACGAACCTCGTCACCCTGAACTTCGGGGAGGACGAGGCCGTCCCGCGGATCGTGTGCGGCGGGATCGGCGCGGAGCACGCCGTCACTGCTGAGTCCTTGAACCTGCTGCTGACGTCCGGCGCACTGTCCACTGACCCTGCGTTGGAGGCGTACGTGCGTCGGGAGTGGAAGCTTCCCGAACGTGACCCTGACGCGCCGCCGTTGACGCCTACGGACGCCGCGAAGGTCCTGCAGAACGAGGCACCCGTCCCGGTGCCACCGTCGTCTACGGGGACCGCTCAGCCCACCACCGTCCCGACTGGTGACCCGGTCGCTGCGAGCCGCCGCCCTTTCGAGGTGTCCGCCGCGACGGGTGACGTCGTCTTGCGGCGGGGACTGACGGAGGTCGAAGCAGCGTCGGGGACGGACTTCGTGGAGGTTCAGGAACAGTGGCTGCAGGCGCTGGACCAGCTCACCGACGCGTGGGGGGACGTCACGTTCCAGCAGCGTGCCGCGATCCTCGCGCAGATCCGCGCGGCTGTAGAAGCCGGGGACCTGTCCGCGTTGGCTGCAATCACGGCACCTACTGCTCAGGCGGTGACGCTGCTCATGGACTACATGCGTGCGCTGGGTGCTGACGCTGCTGAAGCAGTCGTCCGGGAAGCGACGTCGCAGGGTGTGAAGACGGCAGTCGGGGTACTGGATGACGTCCGCATTGAGGGTGCCGCGAAGGCTGTCGCGGGGTTCCTCGCGTCGGGTCTCGCGACGTCTGCGGGCCGATCCGCGATGCTCGTCTGGAATGACGGTGCGTCTCCGAAGGATGTCGAGAAGTCCGTGGGTGATGCCCTCGATGAGTTGACGGACGCGTCGCTGCGCGATGGGTTGGGTGGTGCCCTGTCGGTGGCGCAGAACGAGGGACGCGCCGCGACGTTGAAGGTGGCACCGAAGGCGCGGTACTACTCGTCGGAGGTGCTGGACGCGAACACCTGCCAGCCGTGCCGCGACGTGGACGGGATGGAGTTCGACTCTCTCGACGAGGGGCAGGCGGCGTACGCGTCGGGCGGGTTCAGGGACTGTAAGGGTGGTCTGCGCTGCCGGGGGATCATCGTGACTCGTTGGGAAGGGGTGTGACCGTGGCTGACATCGTGCTTGCGTCGGTGCCTGGTGTGGAGCTGATGCGGACTGGGCGGTTCGCGATCAGCACGGGGACGTTCGACTTCATCCCCGACGATCTGCGTGCGGCGGTCGCGTCGCAGGACTGCCCTGCGGTGCGGAACCCGGTCTTGAAGCTGGGTCACGTTGACCCCCGGTTCGACGGTGAACCCGCGGTCGGGTACGTCGCGAACCTGCGGCTGGAAGGTGACGGGGTGAAGCTCGTTGGCGACTTCCAGGGCATGCCGGGGTGGCTGGGGAACGGGGTGCTCGCGTCCGCGTACCCGGACCGCAGCATCGAAGGCAGGTACGACTTCGTCTGCCAGAAGGGGCACACCCACCCGTTCGTCATCGAGGCCGTCGCATTCCTGGGGGTCACGGCACCTGGAATCGGGACGCTCGAATCCCTGCAGGACGTGCAGGCGCTGTACGCGGGTGCACCTGTCGCTGCAGCAGTAGGAAATGGGGTGCCTGTTAGTCTTCACACGTCAAGTCCGGGTGAGGGGGTTGTCTCTGTGGATGCCGCGAAGGTCTCCGTGTCTGCTGCCGTGTCTGCTGAGGATGTCCGACGCGCGTTTAACGCGAAGTTGGACGCGGCGGACGACTGGGACCGGTACATCGAGGAAGTGCAGCTCGACCCCCCGCAGTTGATCGTCGTCAACGACCGTGACGGTTCCCGCACGCGGGTTCCGCTGGCTATCGGCGCGGACGACACCATCGAGTTCGGTGAACCCGTCACGGTGCGGATCCAGTACGCGGACGTCGCAGTCGCTGCGTCGTCGTCGCGTCCGCAGTCGGTGACGTTCACCCGGGACGAGGCACGCACGGGGCGGGTGGCGAAGGCGGCACCGACCGCTGACCCCGCCAACGTTGTTGTGCCGCAGCCCATCACAGACGCCGGTCACGAGGCCGGGGAACCCACACAGGAAGGTAGCGCAATGGCTGACAGCCTGCGTGACGCCCTCGTCGCGAAGCTGGGTCTCCCGGCTGACGTGACGGACGAGGCACTGAACGAGGCGGTGGAGGGCATGAACCTTGCGCCTGCCGCTGATGAGGAGAACCCCGCACCTGCGGCTCTCCCGGAGGGCACCGTTGCTGTCGACCAGACGCGCATGGACGCTCTCGTCGCTGCCGCTGCGACGGTCGAGGCGTTCAAGGAGGAACGGCGCGTGGAGCGTCGCGACTCGATCGTGTCCGCCGCCGTCAAGGACGGGAAGATCCCCCCGGCCCGCCGCGCGCACTACGAGTCCCTGTACGACCGGGACCCGGAAGGCACCGCGGAGTTCCTGCAGAACACCCCCGCGGGTCTCGTCCCGTACGCCGCTGCCGGGTATGCCGGTACCGCGGAACCCATCACCGACGAGGACAAGGCGCTGGACGCCGAACTCGTCTCCATCCTCGGCGGGAAGTGATCCGACATGGCTGAGTACCTTCCCCTGTTCCAGGGGCAGCGCGTGACGATCCCCGTCACTGGCACCGTCACTGGCGGTCAGCTCGTGACGTGGGCTGGGGCGGTCGCTGGCGCTACCTCCGGTGCGGTCGCTGGTGTCGCGTCGTTCGACGCGGTGGCCGGTGACAACCTCACCGTGTGCTTCGGTGGGGTGCAGCGCATCACCGCCGCCGCGAACATCGCGATCGGTGGACCCGTGAAGTCCGCTGCGAACGGGCAGGTGACCCCCTGGGTCCCCGGCACCGACACTGCCGAGTCTCTGATCGGCACCGCTACCGCGGCCACCACTTCTGGTGCGCTCGCCCCGATCCGCTTCAAGATCTGAGAGGGGCGCAGACATGCCCAGTGTGTACCCGGACCCGTCGCCCACGCTGAACGGGAACGTCCTGTCCATCAACCGTCTCGTCAACGACCCGCCCCGCACTGCGCGTGCGCTGCGGACGCTGGCGCAGCAGCGGCTGGTTTCCCCGTTCCTGTTCCCGAACATGATCGACGTGACCGGCAGCGGTTCGCTGGTGTACGAGGTCGGAGAGGGGATCTACGCGGAGGATCAGGCGAAGATCGTCGCGCCTCTCGCGGACTACCCGTACACGAAGACCGTCCCCGGCACTGCCGCGATCACGAAGCTCGTGAAGCAGGGCGAGCGGACCCAGATCGCGGACGAGACGATCATGACGTCCCGTCTGAACGTCGTCGACCGCAACACCACGAAGATGACGAACACCGTCTTCAACCAGTACGACGGCATCTGCCTGTCGCTCGCGGCCTCTGCTGTGACCGCCACGCAGAACGCCGCCGCCACCTGGGGTACTGCCGGTGCGCAGCCGTTCGCTGACGTCATGTACGCGAAGGCGAAGGTCGACGAACTGAACGTGGGGTTCAGCATCGACACGATCTTCCTCAGCCCGACGAAGTGGGCTCAGGCGATCGTTTCCATGCAGCAGGCTGCGCAGCTCCCCCGCGATGCGCAGAACAACCCGATCTTGACGGGTCAGCTCGCGGAGTTCGGTGGGGTCCGGTTCGTCCAGACCACCAACCTTCCCGGGGGCACGTCCGGTCTGATGGTCGACTCGAAGCAGTTCGGCGGGCAGATCTACGCGAACCTGGGCGGCGACTGGTCCGGTGACCCGAAGGACCTGCAGTTCCAGGCGGAGCGTCTGCGCCGGAACGACGGCTGGGACCTGGGGATCCGCTTCACGAAGCTCCCCGTCGTGTTCGAGCCTGCCGCCTCGATCAAGCTGACCGGCATCTGAGAAGGGATCGGATCATGGCGAAGTCCTACCGGGGGAAGGCTCCCCTTTCGCTCGTCCTCGTCGGCGACGCAGGGACGGAAGCGTCGAAGTACGTCCAGGTGTACCGCGGTGCTCCGCTCCCGGACGGCGTGTCCGCGGACGAGCTGAAGCGCCTGGAAGACGGCGGTTTCATCGAAGGCGGCGACATCGTGGCTGGGTTGCAGGCTGACCCGGTCGTGACGTCCCGCAAGGCGTGACGTGTTCGCTCGTCACGGCGTGCTGACTGCGGGGACTGTCACTGAGGTGGTGGTCCCCGCGTCGGCTGCACCGATGCGTCCGCGCATCGCTCGACTTGAAGTCGTGAACCGGAACGCCGCTGGTGAGCTGTGGTTCACCACAGACGGTAGTGACCCGACCGTGCAGGGCGACAACGTCAACGTCATCCCCGCGGTCATGGGGTCCTACGTCATCGACGGGTGGTCCGGTCGGGACTTCTCGATCCGGCTGATGTCTGCGGTGGCGGTCGCGTGGTCTGTGCAGGTGGGGTGACATGCCCACGCGCCCGTTCGGCACTCCGAAGCTACCTCCGGTCTCACCGGCCACCGACCTGACTCTGGCTCCGTTGCGGGTCACCACGGACGCCACGACCGGACTCGGCGGGGTGACGTTCCCGTCGAACGTCGACCCACTGTCTGTGCAGGTGACGGCTGTCGACGCGACGTCGTCTCAGGCCGTCGTCGCGCAGGTCGTGTCCGTTTCCGGAGCGACCGTCAACGTCCGCACGTTCCGCGCATCAACCTTGTTCGCGGCTGGCGCTGCAACCGTCAACGTGACCGCCAGGAAGGCAGCTCAGTGACTGTCCCCGTCCCGGAGGTCCCGCTGGACCCGTGGCTGCCGACGCTCGCGCAGATCGGCGCGTACGTCCCCGCGTACACCGTCGAAGTCGGTCCCGGCAACGACGTCTACACGGGCACGTTCAGCGTGAACACCACCCCGACTCAGGCGCAGGTCGAGTCGATGCGTGGTGACGCCTTGCAGTGGCTGCTGGCATCGACTGGGGCGCTCGTGGAAGCGTCGAATGATGCAGCGAAGACGGTCGTCGCGATCCGTACTGCGGGCATGATCGCGTTGACGACGACACCGACGCAGGACGGCGCGTCGGCTACCGCGTTGCTGGCGCAGGCAGATGCGATGCTGGCTGCGTTGGTGAGCACGAACGACGCCGCGGGGGGCGCATCCCCCGAAGGTTCCAGCGGGGTTCCCGTGTGGAACATCGAACCGTTCGACGAACGGGCGTACCGGTACTTCAACGGAAGGAACCTCTCTGATGTCCGACGCTACTGACACTGCCCCCGCGTACTACGTGGCGAAGCAGAACCTGAAGATCAACGGCGTCAACGCGTTCAGCGTCGGTGACGACATCCCCGCGTCGACTGTCGAGGCGCAGGGCTGGCACGACGCTGTGGAGCGTGCGGAGACGAAGGCCGGGAAGCCGACCGCTGCAGCACAGAAGATCCGCGAGGACGCCGCAGCTCCGTCTGAATACCCGGCTCAGCCCGGTCTCTGATGGACCTGCAGTTCCCGGGCGGACGACTCCGTTTCAACGATGCCGCCTTGGACACGCTGCAACTGTCACCGCAAGGCGCAACCGCCCGCATGGTCCAGGCCTCATGCGAGCGGATCGTCCAGGAAGCGAAACGTCTCGCCCCGGTTAGTCCGGACGGATCGAATGGTCGACCGTCCGGGTACCTGCGGTCACACATCGGATACCGGCTGGAACGCGACGGTGACGTCATCGTCGGGATCATCGAGTCGACTGCGACGACCCCAACTGGTGCTCCGTACCCCCTGTTTCAGGAAGTCGGATGGACCACCCGGTCCGGCAAGCGGGGGAAGCACACTCCATACCTCCGTCCAGCAATGGAGCGGGAACGTCAGAGGGGGTTCCGTGGCTAACGTCAAGGCGACGTCGTGGGTCGATGCTGAGGCGTGTCTCGTGGAGTGGGCGAACTCCCGGACGGGTGACCTCGTCGGCTCGGGTAATCCGCTGCCTGCTGGGTTTCGGTACACGCAGCCGGACAGTCGCAGGCAAGGGCAGCACCGCGGCGCATACGGCCTGGTCAGCATCATCGGCGGTGAGGGTTCGTTCCTCGCTGAGGGCGGCATGATGCGTGCCAGGTTGTCCGTCGCGTTCGTCGGCGACAAGCGCGAGACCGTTGCGCGCGCTGCGTTCATGTACTGCAACCTGCTGGAACAGTTCACACCTGCAGGCGGCGTCCTCGTCCTCGACGGGACCGTCCGGATCGCGTTCGCGGACAACATCAGCGGACCCCTGTTCACGACCTACGAAGACCAAACGCAGTATCTCGTAGACTGCGACCTGTACTTGCAAGTCATCCACCCCTGACGCGTAGCGTGTCAGGACCCGCAGCGGGACACCCGGAGGTTTCGTCATGGCGTACACGCCGACCGCTACACCGCTTCTCGCCACTGACCCTGGTGTCCTGTTCTGGACCACGCTGGGCTCCCCCATCCCCACGATGACCGCAGCCGGTGGCGTCTTCACCGACACCTGGTCGTCCGAGTGGATCGCGCTGGGTGCGACCGTCGAGGGCTCCACGTTCAACTTCCAGACGTCGTTCGACACGATCACCGTCGCGGAACTGCTGGACCCCGTGAAGTACGTCGAGACCGGACGCACCGGGTCGTTCGCGTTCGCGTTGGAGTCGATCACCGCCGCGAACCTGAAGCGTGCCTTGAACGGCGGCACCATCGTGAAGACCGGTACCGGTGACACGACCGTCGCGAAGTACACCCCCCCGAAGTCGGGTCAGTCGACCCGCTGCATGATCGGCTGGGAGTCGCAGGACTCCACTGAACGCCTGATCGCGTACCAGTGCGTCAACACGGGGCAGGTCTCCATCCGCCGCGGGAAGGGCACCGCGAACGCGACCCTGCCGATCGAGTACGGCCTGGAACTGCCCCAGTCCGGCGACCCGTTCGGGTACTGGACCGCTGGCGCTGCTCGGGCCGGTGTCTGATGACCGCTGAGTCTGGTCTGTTCGTCGACCCCGACGAAGCCGCTGAGGGCCTGTTCTCTGAGCCTGACGAGGTCGAGGACGACGGTCACCTCCGCCTGACGATGGTCGTCGGTGACGACGAGCACGCGTTCCGGCTGGCTGACCGCGTCGGGATCATGCCGCTGATGCAGTTCGCGCGTGTCGCCCGCCGCGGTGCCCGCGCGAACGACATGGACGCGATGGACGCGATGCTGTCGTTCATCGAGCAGGCGATCCACCCGGACGACTGGGACGAGTTCGTGGACTTCACGAACCACACCCGGGCCGACACGGAGGAACTGCTGTCGTTCGTGCGGGAGGCGATCAGCGTCATCAGCGCCCGCCCTACGCAGCCGCGTTCATCCTCGCGGGGTGGATCGCGGACAACGGTCGCGAGTTCGCAGGACGTCTCGTCCTCCACGGTGTCCTTGCCGGGTGGGAAGAAGCCTGGTCCGATCATGCAGGACCCGCGCGTGTTGGAGTTCAAACCGCTCGCGGTGGCCGTCTGACGGACCTTCATGCCGCGTCCGTCCTGGACATGGCGTGGGTCTTCCTGTTGGAGGATGCCCGCGGGTGGGATCGTGCCCGCCTGTCGGGCATCCTCGCGGCGGCACCGCACATCGAGAAGAACGCGCTGAAGGACATCCTGTCCGGCACTCGTGAGGACGAGCTGCGGGAACTGATGGATCCCCCAACGCCTGACGAAGTCAAGGCGTACGAACGGCTAGAGGACTTCCTGAAGGGGTGACCTGATGTCTGGTGGCGGCACTCCGCTCGCGACTGCGTTCGTGGAGGTCCGGGCGGACGCTTCTCGCATCCCGCAGGACGTCCGGGACGGGATGCGGGGGCTAGGTCAGGAAGGACGCCGCGCCGGTCAGGACCTGGGCGGCGGAATCCGTCAGGGTGCCGCGCCCGGGACGCGTGGACTGTCTGACGACATTCAGGGTGCCGCTGAGCGTGGCGCGACTGAGGGTGGTCGACGCGGCGGGTCCGGGTTCGCGCTGCGGTTCCGGCAGAACGTCGGGTCGAACATGTCGGGGTTCGGGGCCGCGTTCACGGGTCTGTTGCCGGTCGCTGGTGTCGCTGCGGTCGGTGCAGTCATGGGCGCGCAGCTCGTCGCAGCGTTCGGGAAGGCAGTCGACCTTGACGTGGTGAACTCGCGTCTCGCGGCGCAGCTGGACATCAGCAAGGACGAAGCGGGCAAGTACGGGAAGCTCGCCGGGGACCTGTACAAGCAGAACTACGGGGACTCGATCGAGGGTTTGCAGGACACCGTGTCGACGGTGATGCGGAACATGGCGGGCCAGTTCTCGGGTTCCGCTGATCCTGCACTGCAGCAGACGATCAAGTACGCGGAAGACCTGTCGTCCACGTTCGACATTGACGTGAACGAGTCGACGCGCGCTGCGGCGCAGTTGATGAAGGGTGGACTGGCGGGGTCTGCGTCGGAAGCATTCGACATCATCACTGCCGGGTTCCAGAAGATCCCCAATGCGAGTGAGGACCTGCTCGACACGTTCAACGAGTACGGCGTCCAGTTCGAGAAGCTGGGTCTGTCGGGTCAGGACGCGGTGGGGCTCATCTCGCAGGCGATGCAGGGTGGTGCCCGGAACACGGACCTGGCTGCGGACGCACTGAAAGAGTTCAGCATCCGTGCGATCGATGGGTCCTCGACGTCGGCCACTGCATACCAGGCAATCGGGCTCAACGCTCAGAAGATGTCGGAGAAGATCGCGAAGGGCGGCAAGAGTGCCCGGGACGGGTTCGGCGAAGTTCTCACCGCTCTGAAGGGCATCGAGGACCCCGTCAAGCGGAACGCTGCTGCGGTGGGTCTGTTCGGCACGCAGGCGGAAGACCTGGGATCCGCCTTGTACGGGCTGGACCTGTCGTCTGCTGCCGGTCAGATCGACTCCGTGACTGGCGCTGCAGGCCGCATGGACGAGGCTCTCGGGGACACGGCTCAGGCGCGCATCGCGGAGTTCAAGCGGACCGTCGAGGTCGGGATGACCAACGCTGCAGGTGCGGCGCTGAAGGCGTTGGACGGACTCGCAGACGGCGCGGAGACACTGGGCGGGTCGGTCAGGTCGTACTTCACTGGCGGTGAAGGTGCCGGGGTCGCTGCGGTTGTTCTTGACCAGATCCGCGCGTCTGCCTCTGGGCTTGCGGACCAGTTCGGTCCGACCCTCGATGCTGCGCGCGCGTTCGGGGACACGGTGACTACAGCTTTCCATGACGTCGTGGACGCCGTGACGGAGTTCTACCAGTCGGAGAACATCGGGGACTACTTCACCGCAGCTCAGGCTGTCATCGGTGCCGTTGTGGCCTGGATCCAGGCCAACGTGGTTCCGTTCCTCGCGGAGAACTTGCCGCAGGTGATTTCCATCGTCGGTGACGCTTTCACGCTTGTGGCTGCCGTAATCGGTGTCGCCCTGGACTTGATCGGGTTCGTCATCGGCAATACGGTGACCGTCGCGACCTACCTCTGGCAGCATTTCGGGGACTCGATCATCACGATCATGCAGGGCGCGTGGACGATCGTGTCCGGCGTCATCGGCGGTGCTCTCGACATCATCCAGGGCATTTTCCGGCTCGCGATCGACATCCTCACCGGCAACTGGTCCGACCTGGGTACCGACCTGCAGCAGGTCGGGCGCGGCGCGATGGATGCTGTAGAGGCGATTTTCCGCGGCAGCCTCGACGTCATCAAGGGCTTGTTCTCCGCAGCGGTCGACGCGATCGGTGTCATCTGGGACGGGATCAAGGAAGCCGCGAAGCTCCCCGTCCGGTTCGTCGTCGAGACCGTCCTGAACAACGGGCTGATCGACGGGATCAACACGATTACGAAAGCGATCGGTGCGGACTCCCTCAACATTCCTCACATCCCCCTGCCGAAGGGGTTCAGTGCGGGTGGGTATACGGGCGACGGCGGCAAGCACGAACCGATGGGTGTCGTTCACGGCGGTGAGTGGGTCGTCCCGAAGGAACAGACACAGGCGCTGCGCCGGTCCGCGCCTGGGTTCTTGGAGTCGCTGAACAACCTCCCGGGGTACACGAACGGTGGCCTGGTCGCACTGGGGAAGTGGTTCCAGTCGAAGGGCGCGGACGTCTCTGAGAACTCCGCGTTCGGCGGGACGACTCCCGGTGCTCACGTCGGGAAGGGTCACGCTGGGGACTACGCGATCGACGTCAACAAGGGCGCGGGGACGTCGGCCTCTGAGCAAGCGTTCTTTGACTCTGTGGTGGATCAGGTCCGGGCGTGGGGGTACAAGGTGCTGTGGCGTGTGCCGGGGCACTTCAACCACCTCCACGCGGAGACGCAGAACGCGAAGGGTGGGGGGATGGTGGGCGAGTCGGGCGGGTTCCTTTCCGGCCTGCTGGACGGCGTCTCTGACCTGAACCCGCTGACGTTCCTGACGGGGAAGGTCAACGACGCATTGTCGAAGATGCCCGCGGCTGGTGTGCTGGGTGACGTCCTGAAGGCTGCAGCGAAGTACCCGATCAACGCTGTCGCGGACAAGATCAAGGACACTGCCGGGTCGGTGCTGTCGTTTTTCACGGGGGAGGACGACAGCAAGAACGGCGGGGTCAAGGACATCGTCCGTGCCGCCGCGAAGGGACGTGGGTGGGACACGGGCAGCGAGTGGGATGCCCTGCAGAAGCTGGTCCAGAAGGAATCCAGCTTTGACCCGACCGCGCAGAACCCGACGTCGACCGCGTACGGGTTGTTCCAGTTCCTGAACGGGACGTGGGCTGGTGTCGGCGGTCGGAAGACGTCGGACCCCGCCCTGCAGTCGAAGTACGGACTGGACTACATCGCGGGCCGCTACGGTGACCCGCTGGCTGCTCTGGCGTTCCACAACAAGCACAACTACTACGCGGGCGGCACTCCGTCTGCTGTGGGTGGCCTGTCGTGGGTCGGGGAGTCCGGTCCTGAGCTGGTCGACTTCCGTGGTGGTGAACGTGTGTTCAACGCGAACATCAGCAGGCGCATGGAGGCTGCCGCGGTCGCCGGGAACAGTGGCGGGCCGCTGGTGGGTACTGTGAACTTCGGTGGGGAGTCGTCGAACCGCAGCAGCGAGTTCGAGGCGTTCCACCACCGCCTGAAGCTGATCGACAGGGGCGGCGTGTTCAAGGGACGGGGGTACCGCGGGTGATCAACGGGGAGTGGCGGCTGCGGTATCCGGGGACGGAATACGCGTTCGGCCCTCACGGGTTCGACGTCTTCAACCGCACCACCCCGGAGCCCGGGACGGTGGATGACGAGGTGGGCGACGCGCCTCGTCCGTTTGAGGACGGCGTGAACTTCGGGACGGACACGAAGGGTGGACGTCTGTGGTCGTTCGACCTGGGGGTGTCTTCCCTGACGTCTGAGGCGGACGTCCGTGCCCGGGTGGGCGCTTTCCGGACGGCATGGCGCGCCGACATTGTTCGGGGTACCGCGGGGATGCTGGCTGAGCTTCACACCTGCTACCGCGGGGTGGAGCGCGTCATGTACGGGCGTCCCCGCCGCGCGGACCCGGTATACGCGAACACGTCTGCGACATTGACGGCGTCGATCGTGGCGACGTTCCAGGCTACGGACGACGTTCACTACGACACGACCCCGACGACTGCTGTGGTCGGGCTGGTCGGTGAGGACCAGGGGGGGCTGATCGCACCGCTCCGCGCGCCTCTGTCGACGACTGGTACGTCTGACCGGTCGGTGTTCGCTCCACTGGTCACTGAGGTCCCTGCGTGGCCGGTCATCACGATCACGGGCGGTCAGGTGACGAACCCTGTCGTGGAAGCGTTCGGTCGTTGGCGCATCGGCCTGCGTGGATCGTTCGCATACGACGACACCATCGTCATCGACACCCGTCCGTGGAAGCGGACGATCCTGCGGAACGGGTTCAGCATCGCGGGTGCCCTCGACGCGAACTCGACACGACTTGCGCGATGCGGGACGGCCTCTGGTTTGATCGAGGTCGGGTTCAACGCTCAGAGCGTCAGTAACACCGCCACCGCTAGAATCGACTGGACCAGCGGGTACAGCGCACTGTGAACGACGAGGGGTAGGGACTGTGGCAACCGTCAACGGGTTCAGGGGCGTGCCGTGGTTCGTCGGTGGGGGCGCTGAGCACTCTCCGGAGGTCGCCCGAAACATGCTGGCGATTGCGTCTCAGCGGACGCAGGGCATCACCGGTACGTCGGACTTGAAGGTCACGCAGGGTGACGTGCCGGGGCAGTTCGTTCAGGTGGGCATCGGGTCTGCGTTGATCAGGCAGGGGCAGACTCCCGTGTCGCAGCAGACGTACTCTGCGTACGCACCGACCGTGTCCCGGGTAGACATCGTGCCTACGGGGTCGTCTTCCGGGCGGTCGGACCTGGTCATCGTCAGGGTCGAGGACTCGTCTGCGTCTGGTAGTCCCTGGCAGGCTCCCGCGGACATCGTAAACGGTCCGTACGTGAAGCCCATCGTCATCCAGGGCGTAGCGCCGGGGACGACCACGCTCGCGCAGGCGAACCGTGGTGGGGACACTGCGATCGTCCTCGCGCGCATCGACATCCCCGCTTCGACTGGGACCATCACGAACGGGATGATCGTTGACCTTCGTCGCATGGCAGCACCGCGGCAGGAGACTCAGACGAACATCCTGATCGCGCCGTTGGACCCGACGACGTTGACGTCTGCGACGTTCACGAACTGGATCAGTCAGTACAACCCGGGGAACATCGTCCCGGAGTGGGCTACGCACGCGCAGACGCGGTTCTGGCTGGGTGGCATCTACACGCCCGGTCCGTGTGACGGTCTGATCAGGTCGGAGCTGTGGGCGGAGAACTTCGTGAACGCGTTCACGGGGCCTGCTCAGGCGTTCGACCAGGACGTCCCGGTCGCTGAGTACGGTCCGTCGCCTAGCCAGTCGACGGGGGGCGGCGCGATGCGGTTCAGCTTGTCGGGTGGTGCATTCGGGACGGTGTACCAGTACCGCGGGCAGTACGCGTACCACCGCATCGGCGCGCAGATCCTGAACCGCAGCGACCGTTCGTTCATCACCGTGGACGGCAAGTCGTCCCTGATGTTCGACATCACCTTCTACGAGAAGCCGATCTAGTCCCGTGGCGCAGTGGAAGTTCCTCGCGCAGGACGCCCGGACTCGGGAGTGGCTGCACACTGACCTGCCGTTGACGGTCCAGTCGATGACGTGGGTTCTGTCAGGCGCTGGGCAGTTCAGTGCGTCCTGCACCCCGGACACGGGGACTCTGCGTACTGCCTCTGGTGACCTGATCTTGCGCCCGTGGGGGACGTTCATCTACGCGGAGTCGGACGGCGTGATCCGCTGGGGCGGGATCGTCGTGGACTCCGACGTGACCGCGTCTCGTCAGTCGTGGCGGATCGACGCTGCAGGGTTCGCGACGTACCCGAACGGGATCAGCTTTGCTCAGAACCGTGAGTGGGTGCAGGTGGATCCTGTCGTCCCGTTCGGCGCGATCTGGTCCGACGTCCAGTCGCAGCACGGCGGCATGTCCGATCTGGACTTGCTGGTCGTCGCTGACCCCACGAACGTGCTGGTGGGGTACAGCGGCACCGTCGGTGACGGGTCGGGGCGGATCTACTTCGGGCAGGTCACGGCAGAACGGTGGGCTGAGCTGATCCTGGACGGGTGGACTCAGCAGTCCGAGGGGTCCTCGTCGTGGCTGAACCCACCGCCGCGGGTGTTCCGGTCGGTGCTGGGTGACGCCGCGTTCCAGAAGCTTCTGGACGATGAGGGGTACCGCGCTGAGGAAAAGCCCACGGGTGCGGCTGACAACTGGGTGCCTTCGTACGCTGACCCGCCACTGGTGACGGTCCAGGCTGACCCCTACGTCCTGCGGGCGTACGAGGTGCCTGACTGCGGAAGCAAGATCGACGACTTGACGAGGTCGACGCCGTTCGACTGGGTGGAGCGTCACTGGTGGGTGCCCAGTGACGACGTCATCGACGCGACGCAGACTGACCCTGACCTCGTGGAGTGGCTGCTGGCACACGGCTGGTACGGGCTGCCGAACGATGGGACTGAGGCGCTGTACCGCCCTGCTGACGCGCCTGACCGTGAAGTCGCGCACGTCATCCGGGTCTACTGGCCTCGTGTCGGGACGCGTCGTACTGACCTGGCGTTCACGCAGCCGGACAACCTGGTGGACCCGGTGTCTCCGACGATGGACGGGTCCGACTACGCGAACACGGTGATCGGGATCGGTGCTGGTCAGGGTCCGACGATCCTGCGGTGGACGGTGGGTCAGGACGACGGGAACCTGTACCGGGAGGCTGTCTACACCGACAAGGCGATCACAGACTCTGGGCTGATGGACGCTCAGGTTCGTGACGAACTGGCATGGCGTCAGGGACAGTTCGACGTCACGGAGGTGACTGTCTTCGACCACCCGAACGCCCCGATCGGGTCCTGGCAGCTCGGGGACGACGTGTTCATCCGCGCGTACGTTCCGTGGTTCGGTGACGTGAACCTGTGGGTGCGGATCACAGGGTGGGAGTGGGTCAACGAGCACACTGCGAAGCTGACGGTCACGCGGTCCGATTCGTTCAGGTACGGGGGGTAACGACAGTGGCGGTAGACCCGATCCTGAAGGTCGCGGCGCGGATCGCAGACCTGGAACGGCAGGTGAAGTCTCTGTCGACGTCGTACCAGTTGGGACGTACGTCGTTCAGTGACGGCACCGCACTCCCGGACGTGATCCTCGCGTCGAACCGGGCGGTGGAATCCGCGGCGCAGGCGGTCGCGGACGCTTCGTCGGCACTGGCGAAAGCTGACGGTGTCGTCAACACGTTCTACGGCGACGCTGAGCCGGTGAACCCGGGCGTCGGGGACTTCTGGGTGAAGGCGAACGGCAACGCGTACATCCGCACGAACGATTCCCCGCCCGTGTGGAAGGCAGTGTCAGACCCGGACGTCGCCGCCGCGTTGCAGGCTGCGCAGGATGCTGCTGCGGCTGCTGACGGGAAGATCAGCACGTGGTTCCTTCCTTCGACGTCCCCGCCCCCGGATCCGGGTGTGGGGGACATCTGGTACGTCACGGACATGCAGAACCAGCCGCGACGGTGGAACGGATCGACGTGGGACGTCATCCGCGACGGGAAGATCCAGGATGCGCTGGATGCTGCCGCGGACGCGCAGGGTGACGCGACGACTGCTCTGAACTCCGCGAACGGGAAGACGCGGGTGGTGTACTCATCGAACGCCCCTGGGTCGGTGCAGGGCACGAACAACGGGGACACCTGGTTCCGGATCGACTCGTCCGGGACGGTCCTGAACCAGTACCGGTGGACGCTGCCTGGGGCGACGTGGGTGGAGGTTGTGCCCCAGTCGGTGACGGTAGCGTCCCTCGACGCTGGGAAGATCACGACGGGGACACTGGCGGCTGGTGTCATCATCACGGTTGGTACCCCGGGTGGGGACCGAACTGAGATTCGGGACAATGGGTTCGTCGGGTACATCGGCGGGGTGCCGCGGTTCCGGCTGGGTGGGAGCACTGTCTCCGCTACGGCTGACTTCCTGCAGTCCACGGGGTACCTGTCGACCAACAAGTCCTACGTGCGGATGGGCTCGTCCGTGTACGGGGACAACATCGACAACATCACGTTCTTCCAGCCGGGGTACAACTCCGCGGTGCTGCGCAACACGTTGGCCTCTGGTGAGGGCGCGCTAGAGGTCGCCTTGCAGTCTGGGTCGGGTAGCGGCAAGTCGTACTACTTCGACACGAATAGCTTCAGCACAGACGGCACGTTCAGCGTCCGCAACCGGACGTACGGCGTCGGGATGACCATCACGAACGTGACGAACATCGGCGGGTCGTACGGGAACCTGACTGCAGGTGGGTACTTCGACCAGTGGTACAACACGTACGGCATCAGCCTGAACATCGGGTACAACGCTTCCGGGATCCAGGTCTCGTATCCCCCCAACGGCGCGTACGGGACGGCGTTCGTCCGCAACACGTACAGCGGTGGCGGGGCGCTGAAGTTCACCAGCGACAACGCCTTGCAGGCACGCACCAACAATGACGGTGGGTACGCCTACTTCCGCGGCATCATCCAGGACCAGTCGAACCCGGAGCTGAAGGAGAACATCGTGCAGATCAGCACGGATGCGCTCGCGGAGCTGTCGGGGATGAACCGGTACGCCTTCGACTGGAAGCGTGACCCCACCATTCCCTTCATGCCACCGCCTCGTGACTCGTCGACTGGGTTGTTGCTGAGTGAGGTCCCGTACTCTGTGCAACAGACGGAGGATGGGTACGCGACGGGGTCCCTGCTGGGGCTGCTGGTGGCTGCCGTGAACCAACTGAATGCGAAGGTGGATGCACGTGGGTGAGAGTCAGATCAGCAAGGAAGCGTTCTTGGAGGCGCTGCTGGGGGTCCGCTCCGCGCGGGTCGTCGAGCTGGAAGAATCGAACGCGCTGCAGCAGGTGATGATCGCGCAGCGGGACGCCCGCATCGCGGATCTGGAAGGGTCCAAACCGGCTGACGGGTAGCATGTGTCGGGAGTGAAGTGGTGGACATCTGACGATGGGGGTCGTGGTGGCGACGAGCGTTTACAGGGCTAGGCAGCCGCTGAAGATCGACGGGATTCTGGCGTACGCGGCGGGCGACTTCGTCCCCGTGTCCGTTGCGACGATCCGGGGGTGGATTGCCGCGGGCGTCGTCGAGTTGGTCGACGGTGACACTCCGCCACCCGCCTACACGGGTCCGTTCGTCCCCGCTGGCGGGTCGTCTGGGCAGGTTCTGGCGAAGAACTCTGGCACGAACTTCGACACCTCGTGGGTGTCAGTGTCTGGTGCTGGCGGCGGCGGATCCACCGATCCTGAAGTGGTTCGGGACACCATCGCGGACGCGCTGCGTGAGGGTTCTAACATCTCGATCGTGAAGAACGACGCCGCGGACACGATCACCATCGGCTTGAACGGCGTCCCGACTCACACGCACACCGCGTCCCAGATCACGGACCTGGTCGAGGCCGTCCAGGACATCGTCGCCGCGTTCATCTCCCCGGGTACGAACATGACCCGGAACTACGACGACGACAACGGCATCCTTACCCTGAACTCCCTCGCGGGTGGCGGGTCTGGCGGCAGCACCGACCCGGAGACGGTCCGGGACACCATCGTCACCGCGTTGCGCCAGGGCTCCGGGATCAGCATCAACGCGGACGACCCGAACGACACCATCACGATCGGCATCTCGGCTATCTCCGCCGACAAGGTCACCTCTGGCGTGTTCGCTCCTGCCCGCCTGGGCAGCGGCACCCCGGACGGGACGATGGTCCTGTACGGCGACGGGGTGTGGAAGGTCGCTCCGTCTGGGGGTTCCAGCGCGGTCACCTCGGTCGCCGGTAAGACCGGCGCGGTTTCGTTGGTCAAGGCCGACGTGGGCCTCAGTGCGGTCGACAACACTGCCGACGTGGACAAGCCGGTCAGTACGCTCACGAAGACTGAGCTGGACAAGAAGGTCAACGCGGCATCCTTGCAGCCGATCGACGTCGCACTGAAGTCGGACCTTCCGCAGTTCATGCTCCCGGACACGACCGGTACGGACGACACCGCGGCAATCAACGCGGTGTTGGAAGCGGCCCGGGTTGCTGGTGGGGCTGTGGTCCGCGGACGTTCTGGCACGAAGTACGTCACGAAGGATCGACTGATCATCGGGTCGAACACGACCCTGGACATGTCGGGTTGTTCCGTCACGGGCGTGAACAACAGGCAGCAGATCGCGAACTACGCTGCGGTCACTGGCCGGACCCTGACGGACGGTGTGACCTCTGCGGCGTCCAACACCCTGACTTCGGCCACTGCCGCGTTCAGTGCATCCGACGTCGGCAAGGCAGTCCAGGTCATCGGCGCTGGTGCGAACTACGGACGAGCAGATGCCCCGAACTCGTGGTACGCCACGATCACGTCGGTGACTGACGCGAACACCGCAGTGCTTGCTCAGCCTGCGACGCTGAGCAAGACGGGCGCGACGTTCACCGTCTTCTCCGGGCGCGACTCCAACATCACAGTCAACGGCGGCATCTGGAACGGCGGCGAACGAGAGGCTGTCTCTCAGACCCTGAACGGTCACGCCATGTACTTCCGGCGCGTCGATGGTCTGCGGGTGACCCCGCGCAAGATGACCTCGTCCCGCAGCGGCGGTGACGGCGGCGGCGGCGGGTACGCGATTTCGGTGGGCGACGTGAACACCGTCGAGTGCGCCTACGTCGAGTTCCGAGTGGGCTCGGACGGGTTCCACGTCCAGGGTCCCGCCCGCTACATCGACGTCCACGACGTGTTCGGCAAGACGGGTGACGACCACGTCGCGTTCACCCCTGCGGACGGGCAGTCCAAGTCTGCGTCGCTGATCGGTGACGTGGAAGGCGACATCCTCGATGTGACCGTCGCGCGCATCCACTGCGACAGCTCGTGGACCGCGTTGAAGGTCTGCACCGGTCAGGGCGCGGGCGGCGCGACTCGCGCGGTCCGCAGGTTTTTCGCTCAGGGCATCGTCGGCAAGGTTCAGCACGGCGGCGTGAACGTGACGGACTACTGCGGCGCGGGACAGTTCGAGGGCGTCATCAAGGACGTCAACATCCTGACCGGCAGCGGCTACCCTTCGGTCACCATCAAGCCGTCCGTGACGATTTCCGCCCGCGTGGAGAACGTGAAGTGGGACGCCTCCAACGGGACCCCGTCCCTCGGTGTGGTGTGTGTGGACGGCGGTCAGATCGCTGACCTCGTCGTGCGAGACCTCTCCACTGCTCACACCACCCCGGGCGGCAACGGGATCGGACTTCTGCTCCGTAGCGGAAACATCGACCGTCTCGTGGTTGATGGTCTCGCGACCGGCGCGGTGGTCTCTACGGGGAAGTTCGACGCGATCCAGTTCCCGACCGCTGGTGTCACCGTCAAGTCCATGATCGTGCGGGACGCCTACCGCACGGCTGTCAGCGGTGACCTGATCCGATTCGGTGCGGCTGTCAATGTCGCGGACATCACGGTGGACGGCGGGTTCCAGTCGTCCGGGGCTGTCCTGTCGGGAGGCGCTGACGGGTCGACGAAGGTCAAGCTGAAGCTGGCGAACTGGCGGCAGGCGGCAGGCGTCCTTGTCTACGCCTCGTTCCCCGTGGACGCGAACGTCGTGAACTCTGACGTGACCACTTCCACTGCAGCCTTCGTGGCGAACACCGCTGCGTGCACGTCGATTCGCGTGCGCAGTGAAGGTCTGGCTGTCTCAGGGAACCTGTTCTCTAGGTCTACGGCAGCCGCGTCGGCAGGTCTGAGCATCAACAGCCTGAAGCAGCGGGTGGATCTGTCGATCCTCTATCCCGCAGACGGCGACATGGCGTTCAACACGAACGGCGCGCTCTCCTGCGGGTCGGGGCTGGCGATCTACAACGTCGCGTCGAACACCTGGAAGAACATCTTCACGGGCGCGACCTACGTCGCACCTACCCCGCCTGCAGGTCGCCCGCCCGCCACGCCTGCTGTCGGGACTCCGCTGTACTGGCTGCGCGCAGACAGTATCTCCGGGGTCGCTACCGGTGCAGACCTCACGTCCTGGACCGACAGTGCGAACGGGTCCGCGTGGACGGTCAACACCGCCAACTCCGGGACGGCCCCGAGCTTCCTCTCGACTGGTGGCCCGAACAACTCGCCGTACGTCCACTTTGACTCCGCGGCGAAGGAGAAGATGTCGATCGCGGCTGCTGGTCACTTCGACAACAACCGGACGTACTTCTTCGTCGCGAAGGCACCGACTGGTGGCGGCGGTAACGTCCTGGCGTCTTCCACAAGCGACGCTTCGGCTAGCGGTTCGATCCGGATGGGTCTCGACGCCGCGGGAAACGCGACCGCGACGGCCAGCTATTTCGGCGGGTCGAACTCGGCTATCGCCACCGCGGCAGGTTCGACCCCCTACGACACGTGGGTGGTCGTCGCGGTCCGGGCGACGTCGGCTCTGAAGCTGTCCATGGCGATCAACGGCAGCGCCACCTACGTCACCTCTACCGGTGCCGGATCGGCTTCATCCGTGGCGAGTTACAACATCGGTGGCTACGGCACAACGACCGCGATGGTGGATGTGACTGAAGTCGTGATCGTGGATGGTGCGTTGGCTGACGCTGACGTTGCCGCATGGGCGCGCTACCTCTGCTCGACCTACGGGATCACGCCGGTCGCCTGATCGGCAGCAGCGAAGAAGGGGTGACCTAGCTTGTTGGCTTACGTCGCTGTCACGACTGTCCCGGTGGGGAACTTCCCTGCCGGGGCGGTTGTGGCGATATCATCGGGTGACCTGCCCGCGGAACCTAGTGGTTTCGGTGTTGCACCGTTCGGCACGTCTTCCTTTGGAGGGACAGCATGACCTACCCCGATCTTCCCAAGAAGAAGTCGGAGGACTGGTACCCGTGGGTCCAGGGTTTGGACGGGGAGGTCCGCCTTAGTTCGGACACGCTCGCAACCATCCTGAACCGGCTGGACGTGTTGGAGTCCGGCAAGGCCGTCCCGTCCCCGCCGACCAACCTGACCGTCACTCTGGACGGGAACAGTGCCGACTTCGACTGGGACGCGCCGACTAACGCTGGGTCGTCCGCGGTCACGGGCTACTACTACGGTCGCGACGGCAACGACATCAACGGCAGCGGTCCTTGGACCTCTCAGTTGCTCCCCGTGACTCAGAGCGCCGGACCGCTGCTGAACCTCGCGTGGTCGACGACCTACGAGGCGTTCGTCCAGGCAGTGAACGATGCCGGTCCTGGACCGAAGGCGACCATCATCATCACCACCCCGGCTGACCCGGGCGCGGTCGTGGTTCCTCCGATCACCGGCCCTACGGACCCGAACGAGGATCCCATCGTCAACAACCTCGTGAACGCCACGGTGGCGTCCGCCGAAGGGAGCGACCTCAGCCCGTACCTGGACCACGGGAAGGGGTTCACCAAGTCGTTCGACACGGCGTGGTCGGACACCGGCTCGCAGTCGCTGCGCATCACGGCAAACACTGGCGCGTCCAGTGACGCCGGGGTCTACGTCAACGTGCCCGTCACGGCAGGCAAGCGGTACCGGGTCCGGCACAGCATCCGTCGAGGCGCGGGCGGTGAACTGCTTCTGTCGGCGGTCAAGTTCCGGTCCACTACTGGACAGCTCAACGAGGTCAAGACGGCGACCATCACCCGCAGTGTGGACTTCACCACGCGGCAGGACTTCCGGGTCACCGCCCCTCCCGGTTCGGTCACGCTCTCGTTCGTCGCGCGCTACGACGCTGTCCCGGCTGCGGGGAGTTTCTTCTGGCTGGACTCGATTTCCGTCGAGGAAGTGACCCCGGAGGCGGGGTTGTCCAAGATCATCAGCAACCAGATCCCCGCGTCGATGATCTTCCCCGCAACGTCGGAATGGCGCAAGGACATCTCCGCGGCCCCGCTGCACGAGCAGTCCGCAGCGATCATCCAATACTTCCTGGACAACGAGGTCACCCCCTACTACAACGGGGTCACGGCCTACAACGTCAACCAGTTCAACTCGACGTTCTACGTGGTGGCCGACGATCACCCGGTACAGAACGTCGGGTTCTTCGACAGTCAGTCGAAGGCTTACACCCCCGGTGAGCTGTACGCGAACGGTGGCTTGAAGGCATTCCGTGATGTGCCGATCCCGGTCGGTGCGGTGGCTGGTGGTGGATCGGACGGTCACATCATGATCTACCGTCCGAGCACCGATCAGCTCTGGGAGTTCTGGAAGTTCCAGGAGAACCGGCAGCAGAAGATCATCGGTGGTGTCTCCCCCGCGAACGCTGCGATCGGGAACTACACCTACCAGCCCGCGGGCACATTGGACCCGTACCAGCGTGGGTTTTCTGCCGCATGGGGCGGTCGCATCGACAACGTCTCCACTGGAGACGGTGCATTCCCCGGCGCGACGGGTACCAGCGCGACGGGCCTCTCGTACGCCACGGGGAACGTCTCGATCGTCGAGGCTCAGAACGGGGTCATCAACCACGCGCTCGCGCTGACGTTGGTGCACCCGCGCTCTAAGGTCTACTCGTACCCGGCGAAGCGGACCGACGGCTACCGGGACAACGTCCTGGCGATCCCTGAAGGTCTGCGCTTGCGCCTCGACCCGACGCTGAACGTGGACGCTATCTCGGGCCTCCACCCGCTCGCGAAGCAGGTCGCGAAGGCGGCTCAGAAGTACGGCTTCATCGTCGGCGACAAGGGCGGCGTGGTCGAGGTCGAGGGCGAGAACTCGGAGCCGCTGGTGCGCCTCGGTCAGCTCGACCCCTGGGGCGCGCTCCGCAACGGCACGGCAGCGTCGTCGATTATGAAGAACTTCCCGTGGGCAAGCCTGCAGGCGTTGCCCTTCGACTACGGGAAGCCGTAAAACCCTAGTGTGCCCTCACTGCCTACGCTGACTGCGGTGGTGGCTGAGGGCGACGGCACGCTTACCCCGACCTGGACTCCTTCGGATGGGTCGCAGTTCTCGGGCTACGTCGCGAAGATCACCGCGCCTTCGAGCGCGGCTCAGACCTCCGGGGCACTTCCCGCGTCGGCTAGGTCCTTCCAGTTCTCGGGCCTTACCAACGAGACCGAACACACGATCACCATCGAGGGGACTACGGTCTGATGTCTGTCGTGACTGCGACGGTCAAGGCGACTCCTCGTGTTGCCGCCCCCGCACGGCTCACCATGAGCAGTGCGGGGGTCGTGCAACGCAACGGTGCGCCTGTCCGGGGGGGTGGAGTCAATGCCTTCCAGATCGTCAACAACGACTACCCGAACCCGTCTGGTCGTCTCATGTCTCACGCTGAGATTGACTCTCTGCTGGACGACGCTGTGACACTGAAAGCCTTGTTCGTCCGGGCTCACACGTTGGGCGTGAACGTCGGGCCGAACTCGTGGAACTTGGTGACGGGCGTGACGGGCACGACGTCCCCTGTGATCAGCTACAACGCGCCCGTGTGGGAGGTCATGGACTACTCGGTGAAGGCTGCGTCGATCCGTGGCCTGTACCTCGTGGTGTCGATGACTGACGAGCTGGGCTACTACCACGGCGGCAAAAGGACGTGGGTGAACTTCCGGCGTCCCGGGACGTGCTCCACCGACCCGAACGTAAAGTCAGCGAACAGTCAGACGGAGAAGGACGCTGAGAGTTACTACTTCACGGACGCGCAGATCATCCGGGACCAGCGGCAGTACGCGTATGACTGGCTGAATCACACGAATCAGTACACGGGGCGGCAGTACAAGAACGAGCCCTCGATCGTGCTGCAGCCGGGGAACGAGCTGTGGACGGCGGACGGGTACCGATCCTGGCAGCCTGCGTACGCGAACTACATCGCGTCGATCGCGCCTGACATGTTCATCGTGGACGGCATGTCTGCGGACACGTCGTCGTACTGGTCAACAGTGGGTGAAGACCCGATCACGCACATCATCACCGTGGAGTCTCTGCAGAACCCGAACATCAAGGCTCACGGAATCCACCCGTACTCCAACGCGACCGCTGCGGATGTCACGCGCGCTGCGCGGTTGTGTGCGTCGTACGGCAAGGCCATGATGGTCGACGAGTACGCCTGGTCGAAGTCCACCGCACCGGGGATTGAAGCTGCAGCGCGCGCTGAGCCGAACGTGTTCTTCACTGCGTTCTGGTCGCTGCAGAACCGCGGAGACAATCACAACGGCGGACCGGGACAGGGCTACGGCGGGGACGACGCGTCCCTGTACGCGTACGGTCCGGATGCCACGCAGCGCGATGCCATTGCGCGCTTGCAGGCGCATTCCACGGCACTCTCTACCAACTGAGATGAAAGATAGGGTTCAGGCATGGCTACCGTGACCGCCACTGTGAAGGGCACTCCACGTGCTTCCGTGAACGAGTCCTCGCGTCGGTCACTGCTGGGTGTCTCGTCGACCGGGAAGGCGTCGAAGCTGCCGTTCAACTCTGGCGTGCACCCGGCTGGTCACTCGCCTAGCTACGCGGGGTATGAAGGCTTGAACGACCAGATCGAAGGTTTCCGCAGTGCACCGTTCGACGTGCGCGCCGGTTTCCAGTACCAGAACCGCAACATCAGCGAAGGGTCGACTGCGTGGAACGACCTGAAGGGGATGCAGTTGCTGGACTGGTTCGACCCCGCCTTCCCGACTGTTCTGGGCATGAAGCCGTTCCCCACTGGGGGGTCGTACACCGATGCTGCAGCGGGGACGTATGACTCGCAGCTCGTCGCGATCGGTCAGACCATCGCGTCGAAGCGTCCTGCGGGCTCTACCGCGAAGGTTGGTCTGCGGCTGGCATGGGAGATGAACGGCGACTGGTACGACCACTCCGCGTTCAACGCAGGGTTTGGGTCGATGCGCGCTGACTACATCGCGGGCTCACAGCGGATCATCACGAAGATTCGTGAGGGGGCCGGGGATCGGGTGTTCTTCATCCAGTGCTGGTCTGCCTCGACGAACACGCGGTACCAGTCGACGTACTGGGGTGACGCTTACGCGGACGTGATCGGCATCGACGTGTACGACGCGTTCGCTGGGACGACGAATGGGATCCACTCGAATGCGAACCTGCTCGCGACTGGTTTGGGTGGGATGTTCGACTACGCGAAGGCTCGCGGGAAGCTCGTCAGCATCGATGAGTGGGGTGGGCACAACACGTCGGGTGAAGCATCGAACGGGAACGATAACCCGGACTTCCCTGGAGTCTTCTACGACTGGGTCAATGCGAACCGTGACCAGATCTTGTACGAGGCGCAGTTCAACGACACGGCGACGGGGAACGTCGAGAACAACCTGTGGGCTACGGGTGGGACGTCTGTGCAGCTTCCGCAGCAGCGCGCGGCGTACATCGCGAAGGTGCAGAGCCTCGTGACTGCGTGATAGTTGACCTAGATGCTTGATCGGTTACCGGTACACTGCGGGTGACGGTCGGGGGACCATCTGTGCACCTGTGGGAGTAGGCCGCGTGAATGACTTTCTGGAAGGACTGGGTGGGGGCGGTGCTCTCACCACAAGTGGTCTTCTGCTGCTGGTTGTCCTCATGGTCTTGCGCGGTAACCTTGTGACACGCCGACAGCTTGACGATCAGCGTCAGGAGACGGCGTATTGGAGGGCGGCGCACGGCGTGGAGGTAGAGGCGCGTCAGCAGGCTACGGCGCAGGTCACGGATCTTCTGGAACAGGGGAAGACCACGGCGGCGCTGATTCGTTCGCTGCGTCTACCGCCTGTCGAGGAACCGCGCGAACCTACGGGGGGGACGTCGTGAGGTGGCCCTGGACCAGAGACCCGAAGATCGACCCTGCCGCGGTTCGTGCGTTGGAGCAGGCGCACCGTGCTCGTGATGAGGTAGTGGATCAGTGGCACCCGGTGCTGGAAGTAGCTGAAGAACACCGGGCGTTGCAGGGGCGGAACCATTTCCGGGAACGGGTGGTGTTCGCTATGGCGTTGCAGCCAGAGGTGAAGCACAGCGTGATGATGAACCGCAGGAGGGACGACCCGAAGTGATTCCGTTTGAGTGGTCTACGGCAGCCGCGATCGTGGCGGCGTCGGTGTGGATCGTGTTCGTGGTCAGGTACCACGTCACGACTCGTGGCCTGTGGCGCAGGTATCCGGAGGGGCGGAACATCCAGTACGTCTCTCTGACGTTGATCGGCTTGCTGCTGTACTTCCTGTCGACGCGGTTGCTGCGTGATCGTCCTCCCGTCCCGGTGTACCCGGGGCAGGATCTGGTGGCTCTGCTGGTGTTCGTGGCGGTCGCACTTGCCGGTCTGCAGCGGATCATCCTGCAGCGGAAGGCGCAGCGGGACCACGAGACGCACGTCGAGGTCGAAGTCTGATGGGCGTGTGGCTGCGGGACCTGCCTGCTGCGTTGACTGGGTGGGGGTTCGACGTCCGCCTGGTCGAGGGGTGGCAGACGCGTGGGCATGGGCCGCTGCTGCGGTCCCCGCGGGGCGTGGTGGACCACTGGACAGCGACGCCGTTCACGTCGTACGCGAAGCCGTTCCCGACTGCTGAGCTGGTGAAGGTGGGGCGGTCGGACCTGCCGGGTCCGCTGTGCAACCTGCAGATCGGGTTCGGCGGTCAGGTGTCGGTCGTCGCGGCGGGTCTGGCGTACCACGCTGGGCCGGGTAACCGGGGTGTCCCGTTCACGGGGAACTCTGACTCGATCGGTATCGAGTGTGAGGGTGACGGTCGGGCGTGGACGCCTGAGCAGATCGCGCAGTACCCGCGGGTGTGCGCCGCCTTGTGGCACTGGTACGCGGACGTGAAGCTCTCGAACATCGTCGCTCACTACGAGTGGACGACGAGGAAGATCGACATCAACACCTGGCCGGGGGGCATGTCCTCGTTCAGGCAGGCGGTGCAGGCGGCGACGAAGGGTGAGGACTGGCTCATGGCTCTGGATCAGAAGACGCAGGACCTCGTGGCAGAGTCCGCGGGGACGATCGACCGGACGTTCGACGTGAAGTTCCGGTCGCAGGCTGTGGACCCGGAGACGGGGAAGCAGTCGGAGTGGGAGGGCTGGCTGTCGGAGTTCATCGTGAACACGAACGCCGACGCGTTCCAGACCAGGCAGGACGTCGCGAAGCTGCTCGCGGCGACGACGGAGACGAACCGGCTGCTCGCGCAGTTGGTGGAACAGGGGAAGACGAAGTGAGCGACGACTACACGAGCGCGCCGGTTGGTACGGGTGCGTCCACGGTGTCCAACGGTCGGGACCTGACGCAGTTGGAGAAGTGGAAGGCTGGTCTGGAACCGGCGCGGGTGGCGGAGACGATCCGGACGCTGGTCGTGCTGCTGGGCTTGCTGGGGGTGATCATCCCGACCGGTACTGCTGACCTGGCGGTGCAGGCGATCGTGGGCCTGTCGGCTGGGGTGTTCGCTGCGATCGCGGTGGTGTCGTGGATCCTGACGACGTTCGTCCGGAACCGGGTGACTCCGGTGAACAAGCTGGACGGGGGGCACTGATGCTGGGGTTCTTGCTGATGATGCGGTGTGTGACCTGGCGGTAGGTGTCGGCAGTGGGTGGTGGGCGGGCGGTGGCTATCATCGCCCGCCCACTTGTGTTGCACGTACGTGTGACGTATCGTTGACGGAGTCAGCCCGATCCCCTCAACGGTTGGAGTCACCGTGACGATCCAGACAGGTCAGGACCTTCGGTTCCTCGACATCGCGGCGCAGCCGAACGCGTTCGCGTCGGACGAGTACAGCAACGGGACGTCTCTCGTTGTCCGTCTCGACGACGTCAACGGGCACCGCGTCCAGATCGACCTTCCGCCCGCCGCGTTCCTCGAACTGCTGCAGACGCTGCGTGAACACGAGGACGACGCGCAGGACATGCTCAACGGCGAGCAGTACGCCGCTCAGGGCGGTGCGGCGTGAGCGACGTCCTCAGCGTCCAGGCGGCATGGTCCGCGGTCATGGGCGACGTCCGTGGCCTGGGCAAGAACAACCAGGCGAACGCGGGCGGTGTTCGGTTCGCGTTCCGCGGCATCGACGACGTGATGAACGCGGTCGGTCCGATCCTCCGTCAGCACAACGTGTCGGTCATCCCGGTCAGCGTGGCAGTCGTCGCGGACCGTGAGGTGATGACGTCGAACAACAAGATCATGCGCAACGTCACCGTCAGCATCGGCTGGTCCATCGTCGGGCCGGGCGGTGACACCCTGCCCGGGATGTCGTTGGGTGAGGCGTCGGACTCCGGGGACAAGTCGGTCAGCAAGGCCCACAGCGTGGCGTACCGGACCTTCCTGATCCAGGCGCTGTGCCTGCCCACTGACGAGGACGACCCGGACCACACGATCCACGATCGGGTTCAGCGTCCCGCGCAGCAGCCGCAGGCGGGGCGTCAGCGTCCTGCGGAGGTGCAGCCTGCCGAACTGGACGCGCTGCAGGACATGGACGCGTTGGAGGCGCTGTGGGCGCGCGCTGAGGCTGCCGGTCAGGGCGAGAATGCTCAGGTGAAGGCGGCGTTCCAGGCTGCAGCCGCGCGCATCGAAGGTGACGCCGTAGGTATGGGCGGGGACGCGGGGGAGCAGTCGTGAGCACCCCGTACGAACGTCTCGCGGTGCTGACGGCGCTGGGGAAGATCCTCACCACCGCGACTGCGGAAGCGAAGTCCGACGTCCTCGCGCTGATGGACGAAGGCGACCGGAAGACGGTGAAGGCAGGCGACGACGAACTTGCCGCGATCACCCACACCCGCGGTCGCGTCACGGTAGAGGTCACCTCGATGCGGGACCTGATCGAGTGGTGCCGGGAGAACGTCCCCGACGCGGTGACGACACTGCGGTCCCTGACCCCGGGTGCTCAGATCCGTGCGGAGGCCGCGTACCTGGCGACTGCAGCGGCGCATGAGGTCGTGACCCGGGACGTCGTGGACGGCGAGCGCCTGGCTCAGTTCAAGGCGGACGTGAAGGCGGGTGCAGTCATCCCCGGCATCGACCGGGTCAAGGCTGACGGGTACCTGACGGTGAAGCAGTCGGACGAGCAGCGGGAGACGGTTGCCCGGCTGGCCCGTGAAGGTCGAGTCACGTACGAGTTGGAGGGCTGACGGGTGCCTGAGACGTACAACCCAGTCCAGATCGAGACCGCTATCCGTGAGTGCGCGAACCGGATCGGCAACGGTGTGTCCGTCTGCGATGCCCGGTACCGCGACTTCCTGCGCGCGGACGGTGAGTATGACCGGGCGTTCGCGCTCGCGTACCTGGGTGGCACCGGTCCGGCCCACGAACGGAAGTACGCCGCGGAGATCAACACAGAAGCGGAGCGCACCGCCCGGGACATCGCGGACGCCGCGTACCGGTACGCGGACCGGCAGGCGAAGGCGTTGGAGGCTGAGCTGCGGGCGTGGCAGTCGGTGGGCGCGTCGGTACGGCAGGCGTATGGGGTGGCTGGTCGAGGGGAAGGCGCGTGACCGCCGCAACAGAACGGGGGGACCTCGTGGAGGTCCCCCCGCGCGGACCCGTCCCCTCAGACATCACCGCGGACTCCACTGTAGCGAAGGTCCGGACGCGCAAGCCGGACAAGCGGGACCGCAGGATGCCCCCAGAGGAAGTCGCGAAGATCCGACGCGCACAGGCTGAACGGCGCGCGGAGGTCGAGGAACAGAAGTGGGCCGCGATCATGGAGGACGTTGACTGGATGGTGGCGACGGGTGAGACCTGCGACGGGATCGGGCGGCGGCTGGGGACGACGTACCGGAACCTGCAGAAGCAGTACCAGCGCAGGGGCCTGTCGTGCCCTGTGCCGCCCGGCGACCGACTGTACGTGGACACGCTGATCCTGCTGACCAGCGTGGTCTAGGATGCCCTGACAACGAGGAAGGGGACCGGGTTGCGAGCCCGATCCCCTTCAGCACTACCCGGGACGAGCGGGGAGCACTACTGACGTTGTGGGTCCAGTGTACCCACAAGCTGTGGTGCCTTCCCATGAGGAAGGACACAAGATGAGCATCAGACACAAGCTGTCGGTCCCTGCGGACCACTTCACGATCATCCGGAACGACTGGTTGCGGGACGAACGGCTGTCCTGGAAGGCGCGCGGGCTCGTGGCGTACCTCGCCAGTCACCGCGTCGGCTGGTCCACCAGCCTCGACCAGCTCGCGTCGGTTGGGAAGGACGGCAAGGACTCCGTCCGCGCTGGGCTGCGGGAGCTGGAAGCGTTCGGGTACCTGAAGGTGTCTCGGGAAAGGAACCCGGACGGGACGCTCGCGGGGACGGACTTCGACCTGACGGATCCGTGGATTACCCCTACGTCGGGTAATCCAGCGCAGGAAAATCCAGCGCAGGAAAATCCGACCCCTAAGAAGAACAGTTCTTCAGAAGATCAAGAAGAAGAAGAACAGACACTCATGTCGACGGACGGACTGGTCGCTGCTGACCCGTTCGACGAGTGGTACGCGGCGTACCCCCGGAAGGTCGCACCCGCAGAGGCACGCAAGGCGTACAAGGCAGCCCTGAAGCGTGGGGCGACCCCGGAGCAGCTACTCGCGGCGGTCAAGGCCTTCCCGTTCCCGCCGAAGCCGAAGGTCCGCGGTGTCGACGACTTCCGCCCGCACCCCGCCTCGTGGCTGAACCGTGAGCGGTACCTGGACCAGCAGGACGCCGCCCCCGCACAGTCCCGAGCCGAACGGGTCCGTCGCCAGGGTGGGGTGACGTGGTGAGCGACGACCGGACACAGCTCGCGGAGCGCGCCGTCGTCGGCGCCTGCATCCGATCCGGGAAGGCAGTCGACCAGGTGGCGGAGGTCATCGGGTTCCGCGACTTCGAGGACCCGGACCTCGCGGCGATCTTCCAGGCGTGCGTCGACATCCGTGCGGATCACCCGCGCGGGGACCTTGACCCACTGCTGGTCGCTGCGAATGCGCAGACGTTCAAGCCGGTCACCCCGCAGGATCTGCAGCGGATCGCACGGGAGTGCCCTTCGACCGCGAACGTCGGGTACTACGCCTCGTTCGTGGTGGATGCTGCGACGGTCCGTAGGCACGCTCAGGCTGCCCACCGCGTACTCGCGGCGGTCGAGGCGGGCAAGGATGCCGCAGACGTCACGCAGACCGCCCTGAACGCCCTGCAGGACGCGCAGGCGGGCCGCAAGATCGACGGACTGCACGCCGTGGACTACGACGAGCTGATGGACCAGCAGGACGACCCCTACGACTGGGTGGTCCCCAACTTCCTCGAACGCGGGGACAGGTTCGTCCTCACGGGTCACGAAGGGCTGGGGAAGTCGACCCTGCTGCGGCAGGCGGTCATCGCCACAGCGGGCGGGTTCAGCTTCGTGACGGGGAAGCCCATCGACCCGAAGCGCGCACTGGTGATCGACGTCGAGAACAGTGAACGTCAGTGGCGGCGGAAGACGGCGGGGATGCGTCAGACGGTGAAGACGCGCGGCGCGCAGTTCGACGGCAGGCTGAAGGTCGCGTGTCACGGGCGGATCGACCTGGTCGGGAAGGACCGCGGGTCGGTGATGCGCCTGATCGACGTGCACCAGCCGGACATGGTCCTGATCGGCCCGCTCTACAAGCTGTCTCCGAAGGGCGTGAACAACGACGACGACGCCGCGGAAATCATCACCGCTCTGGATGCGATCCGGGACCAGGGCATCACGCTGTTGTTGGAGACGCACATGGGGCACACGACGACTGGTGGTGCTGGGGGCGCGCGCAACGTCCGACCGCGTGGGTCGTCCGCGTTGATGGGGTGGCCTGAGATGGGCTACGGGCTTGCGCCTGCGACGTCGGAAGCGTCTGAGGGTGAGCCGATCCCGGGTCTGGTGGACATGATCCCGTGGCGTGGTGACCGCGATGAGCGGAAGTGGCCGGATCAGTGGAACCGCGGGTCGGTGTGGCCGTGGGAGCCGTGGTGATCTACACGGAGTCGTGGTTCCCGATCTGTGAGGACTGCCCGGACGACGCGTCGTCGCTGGTGCAGGTCGAGGGTGTGTGGCAGTTCCACTGCGATGTGCACCGCGGCTGGTCTGACGTCCCCGTGCGGCGCGTGTGGGAGGGCTGGACGCCTGCTGACGAGTCAGGGTGGGCGGCGGCGGCGGCGGCGGTCCGTGGGGTGCGCCAGCCGTTGTGGCTGGTGGACGTCGGCGGTGAGGCGTTCTGGCTGACGTTGGAGGAAGCGGAGGACGACTGGGTGGTCCGTGAGGACTACGAGCAGGTGTATGCCGTGCCCCTATTGACGGGCAGCTAGGAAGCGTTATACGTTCGTCTTACAGAACATCCCCTCAGAACGGAGCACACCATGACTGTCGAGACCACTACCAACGTCGAGGTCAGCGCCTACTCCCTGACCGTGGGCGACATGGTCACGGACGGCACCGGCCAGGTCCACGAGGTCATCGAACGAGACACGGTCCTCGACACCTGGGACTCCCGGTCGCTGGTCTGGATCCGGTGCAGCACGGTCCAGGGCCTCACCCCCGGCGCGATCCGCACCTTCCGCTACGAGCTGGACGACGTCGTCCTCACCGTGAAGACCACGCCCGCGAGCGCCCGCAGCTCCGCCTTCTACGACCTCGAAACCTCCCTGAACTCCTGACCACCCGGGGGCAGGTCACTCGACCTGCCCCCACCCCTCAGAACGGAGCAGCACACCGTGAACGAACCCATCTTGACCGTGACCGGCAACCTCACTAACGACCCCGAGCTGCGCTTCACCCCGGCAGGCGTGGCGGTCGCGAACTTCACCGTCGCGCAGACTCCCCGCACGAAGCAAGGTGACGAGTGGGTCGACGGGGAGACCCTGTTCATGCCCTGCACCGTGTGGCGTGAGACTGCGGAGCACATCGCGGAGTCCCTGACGAAGGGCACCCGCGTGGTCGTGACCGGGCGGCTCACCGCCCGCACGTTCGACCACAAGGACGGCAGCAAGCGGACCGTCAACGAGCTGCAGGTGGACGAGGTCGGTCCGTCGCTGCGGTACGCGACTGCGGTCGTCACAAAGGCGCAGGACGGTCAACCTCAGCAGAAGCAGTCGGGCGGCTGGGGCGGAAAGCAGCAGTCGACGCGTGGCGGCTGGTCGTGAGGGCCGCACCTGAACCGTCCGCTGCGGTGTGCTCGCAGTACGAGCCGGACGTGATGTTCCCTAACACGAAGGGACGCAGCGGCGGGGAACGGGTCTACAAGGACTTGCGGAAGCTCTGCGCAGGTTGCCCACTGCGGACGCCGTGCAGGCGTCTCGCCCTCGACATGGAGGGCACGCTCGCGGCTGGGTCCCGGTTCGGTATGTGGGGCGGCTGGTCCCCTCACCAGCGGGCGCGGATCGCGGAACTGCTGGGACTGTCGGTCGAAGCTGACCCGGACGTCCAGGGTGACCTGTTCGACATGGAGGACGCGTCGTGATCCGCACTGACGCTGACGGTGTCGCTACGGTCCCTGATCCGAACACAGTGGAGCTGAAAGTCACCGACCCGGGCTGTGGCCTGCTGAACGTGAACCTCCGCACTGGTCGTCACGAGCTGGCACGAAACGTCCGAGACTGGCGTGAACAGACCCGCGGCGCGTACCTGCACCAGTGGCAGCAGCGCGGGATCGTCCCCTGCTGGGAGGCAGCGGACATCGTCGCGTACGTCTCCTACCCCGACCGTCGCATCCACGACCCCGGCAACGACTACCCGACCGCGAAGGCGATCGTGGACGAGCTGGTCGACGTGGGGTTCCTCCCGAACGACTCGTGGCGGGAGGTGACGGGTCCGGACATGCGGTACGGGGGAGTCGTCCGGAACGTCTTCAAGGCTGCTGAGGTCCTGCTGGTGTGTCACCGTCGCGCGCCGTACGAAGCGCGCTAGAATCGTTGGGAGACAACAGAACATGGAAGACGAGAAGTTGATGTACCTGCCCACCCTTGTCGAGGGCGGTTTCCTGGTAGACGCATTCCACCCGAAGCACCGCGCGGCCCGGGTGCAGCCCGTCCGGGACTTCCGGTTCGCGGGTCGCATCTACATCAACGAGCAGCACTGGCGGCGCGTACCGCCTGGTCCGCCGAAGCACCGACTGTGACCCATCCCCTCACCCCGAAGGACATCAACATGAAGCGCAGTGAGCACTATCAGGCGGCGGAACGCCTGATGAAGGAAGTCGACGAGTCCCGTGCGGCGTACCTCGTTCAGATGGACGTGGTCGTCAAGCACGGCACGGAGGATGACCTCGCGCAGTTCCAGGAGACCGTGGACAGTGCGGTGACGCGCTGGGGGCAGGCGTTGGCTGAGGCTCAGGTCCACGCGACGCTCGCCACGGCATCGGCGGAGGTGTCGGCATGAACGAGAAGCCCACCCCGTCCGCTGAGGCCGTCGAGGCCGCAGGACGTGACATCCAAGCTCGTAAGGTCGCAGCGGGCTACGAGGTGCAGAGCTGGGATGAGCTGGCACCCATCGTGCAGCACAACATTCGGGAGGCGCTGCTACCGATCTTGACGTCTGCGTACCCACAGATCGTGGCGGACGTCCTGAACCACTACGCGGACGCACACGCTGCCGGGATGCACGTCGACTACGACCGCGTTCAGTGGTTGCGCGACCAGGCTGCGGAGGTGCTGTCGTGAGGCGCGCGCCGCTGATCCTCGTCGCTGCCGCGTTGGTCCTCGCTGCCTGCGGTGAGCCTGCGGTGGGGACGGTCGTGGGGAAGTCCTACGACGACCCGGACCGGGTTATGCACATGCAGCGGACGTGCAGCGGGTCGGGCACCTCGAAGGTGTGCAGCTCGTACCCGGTGTTCTCGACGGACCCGGCGCACTACGAGCTGAAGATCCGCCTTGACTCTGACCACGACAAGACGAAGACCGTCCGGGTGGACCCGGGCACCTACGAGCGCACCACGGTGGGCTCCCACTACGCGGAGGACGCATCGTGAGCTACATCGAGGCACGCATCCCAGTGCATTCCAGTGTCCCGTTCCAGACGGTCCCTGTCCGGGTGTGCACCATCTGCGGTGGTGTCGTCCACGTCGGGATGCTGGCCGTCCACGACGGGTGGCACGGGACGTCGCTGCCGGGGCGTGCGGTGAAGCTGTTGCAGGGTGCCGCGGGCCGTGTGAGGGCTGCTGTCCGTCCCCGCCCGATGGGTCTCGACCAGTGGGGGAACCGTGGCTGAGCTGATCGAACTGTCCACCCGTCAGCGGCAGATCCTGGACATGGTCGTCCTGGGTGCCTCGAATGAGGAGATCGGGGATGTTCTGTACCTGTCGGTGGACACCGTGAAGACGCACCTTCGTCAGCTCCGCGAGAAGATCAAGGACGTCGAGGTGAACGAGCGTGTCCAGCTCGCCGTGTGGGCTGTCCGTACCGGCCACTACCGGCTGCAGCCTTGCGAGCGTGACTGGCATCTGACGGCGAAGGAGGTTGCGGTGCTTCAGGCTGTCGCGGACTACGGCACGAACGTGTCCGCCGCGGACGTCCTGTACCTGTCCCCGTTGACGGTGAAGTCTCACCTGGCGCGCATCGCCCGGAAGATGGGCACGGGACGCCGTGTGTGCATGGTGGTCCGCGCGATTCAGGCTGGGCAGGTGAAGGCACGGTGAGCAGTCCAGCGTGGGGTCGACGTCGCCGGAACGTGACCCGTCGTCTGCTGCAGCGTGCAGGATGGCGCGTTGTGCTCGGGCCTCCGGTCCCCGACCTCCGCGGCGGCTGGCTGATCGCGGTGACCTGGATGCCACCTGCCCACCACAGGCACGTCCATCTGACACAGCCCGAGGTGACGTCGTGATCGGGTACGGGGTCCGGAAGCTGGTGGGCTTGAACCCCACCCGTCCTGTCCCGTCTTCACACTGGTCCGGCGCAGTGAAGTGGGGCGGGCCACCTGTCGAGGTGCACGACCCCGACCGGCTGCAGCTCCCCCCACGCGTCACCCGCGAAGACCTCGACGACCTGATCCACCGTGACGCTATGGCCGTCCACGAACCGACAGGGCTGCTCGTCGGCCCACGTACCTACGCCATGCTGGACCGACTGTGGACATCAGAGAAGGGACAGCTCGTGACCGACTGCTGGTGCCCACGGGCGGACGTGAGACAGCCTGACGGGACGTACCGCTACCCGCGGACAGGGACCAACCCGAACTGCCCAGAGCATGGGGGGACATCGTGACCGTCGCTGAGTTGATCGTGAAGCTGCAGGCCCTTGACCCGTCCGCGACCGTATGCCTGGCAGACGATGACGGGTACTGCGACGGGACGAAGGTCCGTGACGTCGTCCCGGCCCTGGAATGCACAGACGACTCGTCAGGTGACCACTACGTCATCACCTGACTGTCAGACACGCGTGACACACTAGGGACCATCATGTGCAACATCTGCGGACAAGATCACCCCCGGTGCGGCTCCCACAAGCGCACCGGGGGACCCTGCATGGGCTGGCCCGACCGCGGGTACACCTACTGCAAGAACCACGGCGGCAGGCTTCCCTCCGTACGCGCGAAAGACGAACGACGCCACGCTGAAGCCACCCTGAACGCTGCTGTCGTGACGTACGGGCTGCGGAAGGACATCACCCCACAGCAGGCACTGTTGGAGGAAGTGCAGTGGACTGCCGGGCACGTCGACTGGCTGCGTGGGCAGGTGCAGGCGTTGGAGGCTGATCTGCTGCATGTGGGTCCGGAGGCGGTGCGGACGAAGCTGAGCATGCATCAGGACGGCGCTGGTGGTGTCGCGGGTGTGCCGGGTGGGTTCGCTGAGGTGGAGACCCGTGGCGGTGCGCGAGTGCATGTGCTGCTGGACCTGTACCAGCGGGAGCGGAAGCACCTGGTGGAGGTGTCTGCGGTTGCGTTGAAGCTGGGGTTGGAGGAACGGCAGGTGCGGCTGGCTGAGGATCAGGGGTCGCTGGTGGCTGGGGTGATCCGGCGCATTCTGGGGGATCTGAATCTGTCGGCGGAGCAGGCTGGGTTGGTGGGTGAGGTGGTGCCGCGGAGGTTGCGTGAGTTGCTGACGGCGGCACCGGATGTGTAGTACGCTCGTGTAACAAGGTCCCCTCAGGACACCGATTGCACTACGGAGGTACAACGCCATGACCGACATCGAAGTGGGCAGCCGGTACGTCGTCGGCCTGGACCCCACCTGGGACTGGGGTGGCGATGACTCCAGAACAGAGGTCGGCAGATACGCAGGAAAGACCGTCACGGTTTGCGAGGGGCACCTCAGCACGAACGTCCTGATCGAAGACGGAGACGGCAACCAGGTCTACATCGACCCTCGCCACCTCACCCCTTACGTCGAAGCGAAGGGGGTCTGGGTCGCACCAGTCGGTACACCCTTCCCCGCCACCGACTACGCCCAACCCCTCGACTTGACTGCGGTGCTGGACTGGATCCGCCGCCTCGACGGGCAGGCGTCCGCGTTCGCCGCACAACGGGACGCGGCACTGGCTGAGGTGGAGCAGGTGCGCACGAAGCTTCAGGCTGCGGAGGAAGGCTGGAACGAGTCGACCGAAGCGTGGGGGAAGGTTCAGGCGGTGCTGCCGCAGGACCTGACGTCCCGGGAGTCGTCGCTGGTACAGGACACCCTGGACCACATCACCGCACTGACGCAGGACGCCGATTTGCTGAGACAGCAGAACCGCAGTGAACGTCAGCACGTCGACTGGCTGACGGAGAAGCTGAACGAGTCCGAAGGTCAGCAGCGGCTCATGCAGGCGACGTGGTCCGCGGTCCGTGACGAACGGGACAGCCTGCGGAAGGCACTCGACCCTCACCCCGACATGCTCGATCAGGACATCCCCGACAACACCGGCACCAGTGACGGGGGGTACCCGGGCGAGTTGGAGTCCATCACCCGCGGCATCACCGACGTGTACTCGGTGGGTCGCCCGATGGAGGTGCACCGGAAGGCTGGCCGTGCGGCGCTCGCGGTCATCGTCCAGGCGCGTAAAGATCTGGGCATGGAGGCGGAGGCTGCGGCAGCGGACACCACCCCCGACGACGAGGTGAGCGCGGTGCTCGAAGTCGTCGGCGGCGCGGTGGACGTGAACGCGGACCTGATCCGGGACGTCATCAACGCCCTCGACGCGCACCGTGCTCGTGGGGCCGAGGGTGGTGCAGCGTGAACGTCTACGGATGGGCCGCGGTCGCAGTCGTTGCTTCGGTGATCGGCTGCGTCATCGTGACTGTCATTGCGTGGAGGTGGACTCGATGAGCACTGAGGTCCCCACCACCCGCGACATCATCGCCACCGGCTTGCATCAGCTATGCGTGGACCGGTGGAACCAGTTCGACGGTGCATCCACCCGCCACGGCGTCGAGGTTCACCACACGACTGCGGACGCTGCGGTGGCTGCTCTGGCTGCTGCCGGGAAGACCATCGTCGACACCTCCCACCCGCTCGAAGACCTCCGCGACGACGAAGGCAACTACCTCGGCAAGCAGGGCACCACCCACGAGCACCGAACCGTGGGCGACTACCGCGCCTGGTGCTACGACGCGCACGAGTGGTGCTACCCATCCGATGCGTGTCACCTGTGCAAGGAGATGAGCGAACCGTGAGCTACCCGAAGGCACTCATGGACGCTCTCGAAGCGCGCTGCGACGGCATGTGCGAACGGTGCGAGACGAAGCCTGCGGGCAACGTCCATCACCGCCTGCTGAAGTCCCGTGGGGGTAAGGACACCCCGGAGAACTGCGTCGCAGTCTGCGGGACGGGGACGACGGGCTGCCACGGATGGATCCACGGGCACCCCGCGGAAGCTACCGCGACGGGCTGGATGGTGCCGTCGTGGCTGGATCCCGCGATGGTCCCTGCGATCCCCCTCAGTGGGCAGCGGTGACTGGGTGGCTGGCGCTGCCGTGCATGTGCTGCGGCAGGCAGAAACGCGTGTGGCCGGGGGTGTGCGTCATCGTGTCGCCCCCGGTCGGGTACGCGGCTGCTGTGGCGGCTGGGGACTGGCTGCTGTGGAACTGTGGGGAGTGCGGGCCGCAGAAGTGGTTCGTCAGGTCAGCGTCGATCGGGATGCGGCTGCGGCTGTACCAGATGGTGACGAACCGGCTGAGGTTGCGGGCACGCCCGGACGTCGAGGGGCCGATGTCGATGGATGACTTGATCGACTGGGTCCGTGACCTGGATCGGGTGGAGTGACGGGCTCAGGTTGGGGCGTGTGTGTGCCGATGGTGTGGGCATGATGCATCCGAATGAGGTCCGTCGCCTGCTCGCGCCGTTCAACCTGCCGGGTGGCGCGTTGATCAACGCTGAGGCGTTGGTGTTGGACTACGGGTACCCGTTGGAGTCTGCGGCGGCGCGTGCACTGGACTGGCATGAGCACAGCCTGCGGATCGAAGCATTGGGTGTTGCACGCGCGTACAACGTGTGAGAGGATCAGGACATGAACCAGCTCCTCACCATTACCGCTGCGAAAGACGCACTCCGCGGCATCAACCCGGACACCCACTGGGCCGCCTACTGCACCGCACTGAGCAACCTGAACCGCGCTCAGGCGGCAGCCGCGGGGGTCAAGCTGTGAACGTCCCCTTCACCTCCACCCGCGACCCCCACCACGACCACGCCCACGAGGAAGCGTCCGCGCAGGACGCTGACCGTCAGTCACGGTCCGGCTGGTCCCGCCCCCGCCCCATCCAGTCCACCCCCGACGTCTGGACCCGCTGATGTCGACGTCCAACACTTGCTGGCACGGCATCCATCTCACCTGCAACGGCGTGTACGACACGTACAGCAATGTCCGTTGCACCTGCATCTGCCACACGACCGCCATGTACCGACCGACCTCGGAGGACACGATGACCGACTTCACCCCCACCCACCGCATCACCAACAACGACGGCACTCACAGCTTCCCGACCGGCACCCTCGTGGTGGCTACTGGCGACACGGGGCAGTACAGCGGAAACCCCGGGTACCGCGACGGGACGGGTCACAAGCAGTACGTCGACGATGACGCGGTGGAACTGATCGCACCGGAGTACGAGGAAGGCAAGCTCTACACCGTTGCCCGCACCATGATCTATGACGCTGGGGACGGCGTGTTCCGCCCCTACCGCGGTTCGGGCTACTCCGTGGGGCAGACGTCCTTGCGGGATGACCCGTCCGCGACGGTCGAACGGGTCCCCAACCCACTGCCCACCGCGTTCGGCGCGATCGTCTCGAAGGACGGCACGCTGTACTGCCGCGTTGACGACGACGAGACGCCCTGGCGCGCGCAGTCCATCGGAGACTCGTACGGCGGGTGGGCGAGCGACGACGACGTCAAGGGCGCGGACGTCCTGTACGAGGGTCTGACCTCGTGACTGACTGGGAACCGTTTCAGCGCGTCACCGCCACGGACACGAACCCCTGCAGAATGCAAGTACGCAGCACAGCTCCACGAAGTCAACGGGACCGTCCCGCTGACTCCCACCACCACCAGGAAGTAGGCACACCATGATCCGCAAGGCACTCACCGCACTGACCGCAGCCGCTGTCATCGCCGTCCCGTCCATCGCTGCCGCGGAGTCCGCGACCGCCGCTACCGGGACGTGCCTCGCGACGACCCTGTCCGGCAGTGAGCTGGACATGTGCCGCACCGCCGTCCAGTTCTCCACCGTCTCGTTCGTCCCCCTGAACGGGCGCGGCGTCGTCAACCTGGGCCGGGAGTGGTGCGTCAACAAGGGCCGCTACGGCGTCGCCACGGCGAACACGCTGATGGAGCGGAAGGTCGGCCACGCGAAGATGATCGGCATCTTCACGGGCGCTGAGGGGTCGTTCTGCTGATGGACCGTCGACCGGGGGAAACCCTCGACCAGTACCGACTGCGGCACGCGCGGCAGCGTGAGCGCGCCACGAAAGCGACCGGTGCCGCGTTCGTCGCGTTCTGGCTGCTTCTGTTCGCCCTGTCCCTGGGGATCCTGGGCGTGTTCGTGTGGGCCGTGATTCGGGTCGTCCTGCACTTCACCTGACCCACAGACACCACGACCGCCCCGTGTCATCTGGACGCACCGGGGCGGTCGTGGCATGTCTGATCATCCCATCCTGTAAGGTGTTGCACATGAGTGAAACGGCACCCGCGGTCATCGACCCCGTCCGGCAGCGACGCAAGCTGCGACCCGGTGAGCAGAAGGACCAGATCCTCGCGCTCCGGTCCACGCTCGCGCAGAAGAACCTGATCCAGGAACTCGCGGACCGTCGTGAAGTGACGTTCGCGGACATGACTCGGATGCTGCTGCGTCTGGGCCTCGAAGCCTACGAAGGGGGCAAGCGGTGAACGGCATCCGCGAGAAGCGCGCAGTGAAGGTCCCCCTGTCCCGCCGCTGGCACCTCACCAGCGGCGGATCCCGCACCCTGTGTGGCCTCACCGCGGTCAGCGCCGACAAGCGGGCACTGGCACACACTGTCCAGGAAGCTGCCCGCTGCGCAGCCTGCAGCGGGGGCGACTGGAACGACCCGGAGGTGACCCGTGCCTGACCCCCGCTACGCACCCGCCTACGAGGTCCGGCGGTGGGCGTTGGAGACCGGACGCACCGACGTCCGCCCCGGAAACGGCAGACTCGCCCACGCCGTCATCGTCGACTTCAACGAGGCGCACCCCCTGCGACCCCACATCGACGGACTGCCCCGCGGGGAAGCTGACGAGGTTCGACGCCTCCGACGCGTCGCTGCTGGTGAGCCTGAGCCGGTCCGGTACGTCCCGTGAACCCGGATGTGTGGATCACCGTCGTGATGGTCTGCGTCATGCTGGGACTCTGCGTCGCCCGGTACCGCGAGGAACGCCGTCAGGACGAACGGGACGCCGCTGAGACTGCAGACGACAGGGAGACGTACCGCCGTGCCAGAGAAACCGACAGCCGCTGACGTCCGCCCCCAGGTCTACTCCCGCGGCTGCTTCTACGGCAGGCACCACGACTGCGACGACCCGTTCTGCGACTGCCCCTGCCACCAGCCAGGAGATCGACTGTGACGGACATGGCGTGGGTCGAAGCTGCAGCGTCCGCCGACTGGGGACGCGCCGCTGACCGCCACCGCTGGAAGACACCCGGCGAGCTTGCCGCCGCGGTGATGCCGGGGACAGTGCAGACACCAGCCCTCGACGTCATCGACGAAGCCCTGGTAGACGTCGAGGCAGGCAGGTGCGCGCGGCTGATCATCAGCATGCCCCCGCAGGAGGGGAAGTCGACGCGCGTCACCACAGCCGGACCGCTGTGGTTCCTGACCCGCAACCCTGACCGGCGCATCGCGCTCGTCTCCTACGCGCAGGACCTCGCGGACGACTTCTCCCGCACCATCCGGAACTTGATCAGCAACTACGACGGGGAAGACGGCACGATCGACCTGGGCTTGCGGATCGCGCAGGACAACGGCGCAGCACGCCGCTGGAAGCTGGCGGACGCGCAGGGTGGTGTCCGGGCGGTCGGTGTCGGTGCTGGCCTCACCGGTCGCCCTGTGGATGCCCTGTTCATCGACGACCCGATCAGCAACATGGAGCAGGCGCAGTCGTCCACGTACCGGGAGAAGGTGTGGCGGTGGTGGCAATCGGTCGGTGTGACCCGCCTCGCCCCCGGTGCCCCCGTCGTTCTGGTCCTCACCCGCTGGCATGAGGACGACCTGGCGGGACGGCTGCTGCGTGAAGCTGCCGGGAACCCGCTGCTGCCGCAATGGCGTGTCGTGTCCATCCCCGCCGTCGCCGACTCCCCCGACGACGTCCTAGGCCGGGAAGTGGGCGAGCCGATGCGCTCCGCCCGTGACTTCCTGAACGCCGCGGGGAAGTGGGTCCGCCGCGACTTCAAGGCGATCCGGCAGCAGGTCGGGGAGTACGTCTGGTCCGCCCTGTACCAGCAGCGCCCGACACCCGGTGAGGGTGGCCTGTTCAAGCGCGCCCAGTTGGGCCGCTGGTCGTGGGCACCGGACGATGAACACGGGCAGCGGCGGTTCACGATCGGCCCGAACCTGTACGTCCTCGCGGACTGTGACCGGTTCCTGACGGTCGACCTGGCGGCGTCCACGAAGACGTCCGCGGACTACACCGCGGTCGGTGTGTGGGCTGTCACGACGGACGGTCAGCTCGTCCTGCTGGATGGGCTGCTGGACAGGGTGGACCCGACCCGCCACTTCGACCTGGCGAATGGGCTGCGTGAGAAGTGGGGTGCCGCGACGATCTACGTGGAGCAGGCGTGGATGACGTCGACCATGTCCTACGACGCGGGCCGTGCTGGGGTGCCGCTGCAGCCGCTGGATCCGGACAAGGACAAGTACACGCGCGCGATCCCTGCGTCTGCGTTGACGGGTCGTGAGGGTGTGCCGGGGCGGTTGTGGTTCCCGCCTGAGACGCATGGTGAGTGGGTGTCGTTGTGGCTGGATCAGTTGGTGGAGTTCCCGAACGGTGCCCACGATGACGCGGTTGACGTGACGGCGTACGCGGCGCGTGTGATGTCGACGCGGTGGGTGGATCAGGTGCGGGTGGAGGCGATGACGCGGGTGGATGAGGCGTTGCCCGCGGAGGATGGGTGGACGGCGTATGACCAGGTTCAGTGGTAGGTGTTGCACGCACGTATAACGTCG
>Ga0182217_1000009_pt1 | contig 46646 bp, 67 predicted proteins | sample G5R1MG_18_FD_128395 | JGI IMG/M metagenome (GOLD analysis project Ga0182217, IMG submission 128395) | Switchgrass phyllosphere microbial communities from Michigan, USA - G5R4_NF_03OCT2016_LD1 MG | ecosystem: Host-associated > Plants > Phyllosphere > Phylloplane/Leaf | place: USA: Michigan... | reverse complement strand
AGCGCAACTCGCCTTGCTTGGTGAACCCGAACCATCCGCGATCGGGGATCACCACGTCATCCAGCCACACGATCAGCCGGCCGTCGTGCTCCTTGATCGTGAACAGGCCCTCGGCGACCGCGTAACCGTACCAAATGCCATAGTGCAGCAATCCCGTAACACGATCGAACCCGAGCGCGTCCACCATCGCGCGAAAGTCGTCAGCCGCTTTTACCGCCCGCGGGTCGTCCTCATCGCCGGGCACGACCTCCCATTCCTTCGACGTGATCGCAAGGCGGCGCTGTTGCAGCGTGGACATTGCGGTCTCGTCGGACAGGAGCGCGTCGAACAGCTTGAGCCCCGACCCGTCGCGCGACAGGATCGGGTCGTCGTTCGTCTCGATCGCGTCGAGCCACGCGCTTGGAAACCACGACGAATCCGCCGATCGGCTGATCATGCGGTCGAGCGCGGGCGCGGCGTCGGTTTCCTGCGGCGAGGCTTGCCGGATCGGGGCGGGGGACATGCCGCCGACCTCCGCGGGCGCGAGGAAGCCGAGGGCTTCAAGGGGGCGGCGGATGATCGGGGAAATTGCCATCAGAAAGCGAGTCCTTGCGAGCGTGAGAACAGCGAGCCAACATCGCCCCCGTCGTTGTCGCCATTATCGCCAAAGTCCGAGCCCGTGTCACGTTCCACAACGGCGAGGCTTTCGCGTCGGCCCGCGCTGGCGCTGTAAAAGGGCGTATCCTCGCCGAGCGCCAACTCGTTGAAGGCGTCGGCGAAGGCGTCAACTTGGTCGTCGTGCGTCCCGGCCGGGAACGTGCAAACCTCGTCTAGGAACGTCTCAATCCAATCGTCTATGTATTCGTCAGGCGGGCCGCTGTTGACGAGGTAGATATGCCCGAACTCGGCTTGAATGCCGACCGGCTGCGCGCGCGCCGCCTTGTCGCCGCGGCCCGATGTCAATTGCGGCTTGAGCGGAAAGCCCGACATGGCCGCGACATAGCTTTCGACCTGGGCAACGCCAGCCTGCGACGGATCTTGCGGGATACGAATGGTGGTGCCCACGGGGTCGATTTCGGCCATGTCGCGAACCGTGCGCTGCACCACGCCGGCTGTTTCGCGCATCCGCTTGATACCGAACACGTAATAATCCCGGCCCTGCCGCGCCATCAGAAGACCGACCGACCAATCCGGCGACTTGCCGGGCTTCTCCCGAGTCGCGGCGAAATCCCACGCCCTGCACCACGTCAACCCGGTTTTTGGGGCGGTGCTCGCGTCGATGATCTTGCCGGCGAACCAATGCCGCTTGAACATGCCGCCTTCGCGCGCGGTCGGGCGCTGCTGATACTGCCCGGCATAGGCAAACGACCCCATGCCCTGCAGTTCGGTCACGGCCGCGCGCGGGAATCGCTTGGGGTCCAATAGCTCGCCGTCGCGGGTGCGCGGATCGGTCCACCCGATTGAGGTGGTGGTGCGCCGCTCGACCTCGAACTCCATCGGGATCAACAGATGCACGTAAGGCATTTTGCGCTTGAGGATCTGCCCGCTGATATCGTCGGCGTGCAAGCGCTGCATGATGACGATCAGCGCCGATCGTGTCTGATCGTTCAAGCGGTTGGTGCCGCCCTCGATAAACCGCCTGGACGCGCGCATTCGGTCGGCCTCGCTTTCGGCCCCCTCGGTCGAATGCGGATCGTCAACAATGAAGCGGTCGCCGCGCTGCCCGGTCAACGATCCGAACGCGACCGCAACGCGCGCGCCGGTTGCGGTGTTACCGAGGCGCTTTTCGCCCGTGCGCGTGAGCACGACCTCGGGCCAAAGGGCCTTGTACCAATCGGAGAGCATCAAATCGCGGGATTTGATCGTGTCGCGCGACACGGCAGCATCGTTGAACGAGGTGGTCAGGTAGCGCAGCGACGGCCGACCGCACGGCCCCCATTCCCAGGCGGGCCAGAGAACCGAGACGATCATCGATTTGGACGAGCCGGGCGGCACGTTCACAAGCAGGCGAGTGATATCCCCGCGCGTGACGGCCTCGAGGTGCTGGCAGATGGCGACGATATGCCAGTTGAGCACGAACGGCGTTTCGGGCTCGAGGATCGGCCACGCCTCTTGAACGAACCCGACCAGCGTGGAACAGCGCGCGCGGATGACCTCGGCGTCGCGCGCAAGCTGCGCCTGCTCATTCGCCTTGCGGCGTCGCTCCCGTTCCGCTCGAATCGCTGCCGCGGTCGGAACCCGCGGCGCTGGCGGGCGAGATCCGGTCAAGGATTGCGCGGGCTTTCTCAAGCTGGTCGAGTTCATCGTCGGTAAGTTCCGCCATCATCGCAAGGTCGGCCACCTCGATAGGCCCGCCGTTCGGTGCCGACAATCCGACGTTGCGCCGGAACGCGCCGACCGCGACATGATCGCCGATATCTTTGAGGATCTCGCGGCGCATCTTGAGCGCGCCGAGCGTCCGCTTTTCCGTCTCGGCGTCCACCTTGAGGATCATCAACTCGCGGAGCACGTCGTCGGCCGTCACGCGAAGCTTTTGGTTCCGCTCCTGAGTGATTTTATCAATGTATTCGATGACGTGCGGCCGCTGCAGGATCTCGCATCCCTGCTTTTTGGCGCTATCGCGGTTGCCTCTGCCATACCCGGCGAGGACCGCCGCCTCGGTCGCGTTGCGGTTCGCGACGCCGAGATAGTGCAGCACGAACGCCTTTTCGGTGGCGAGCCATCCATCCGCGTCGCGAGGGCGGCGCTTACGCACGTTGTTCGCGCGCCCGCCTCGGTTCTGCACTGCCGCCTTACTCAACGTCATCGTCTGCGCCTGTCCTGAGTGCTTTCTCGATCGCGCCGATCGCGGCGACCGTCCACGCATTGCCATAATTCCCGGCTCGGATCGAGTCGGCGGCGTTGCGCCACGCGGGGCCCTGCGCCTGGACGGCATCGGCGAACATGTGGCGGGCTTGCTGCGCCGGGCTCATTCGATCAGGCCCTTTGCGCGGAGGTTGGCGATCGCATCGCGGATCTTGTCGGGGGAAACGTCGAGTTGCCGGCTCAATCGCTCGACCGTCTCCCTCAATGCGTCGTCACTGACCGCCGCAAACGCCTGATCGTCGGCGCATCCGGTTGCGGCATCGGGGTCCACCCCCTCGGCGGCAGGCCGCTTGAGCGCGGCGACAAGGCGAGCAAGCGCGGCGCGCGAGGCCCCGTTATCTTTGAGCCATCCGCTCCCTGGCAGATCGCCAACGCGGAAATTGACGACGGCCGCGGCGGCATCCTTGATCGCGCGGGCTCGGGCCGCGTCCACCCCCTCGCGCATGGCGGCGAGTGCGGCCCCCTCACAAAAAGCGGCGCGCTCCTTCTGCTGATCCTCGCCGGGGTATAGGTAGCCCGCGCGTTCCGATGCGCCGAACCGCGCGAGATCGAGCCGTTCGACCTCATCCCCGGCGTCGGGGCGGGCGGTGTGGGCGAGGCGGTGGCGAGCGATGATTGCCGACGCCCCCTCGCAAGCTAATGCGTGCGCGGTAACGATTTGATCGATCGAGGCCTGCGACGTATCTTCGACGCGACTATGCTGCCAATAATACTCTGTCGCATCGGATAGCGCCTTACGATCGGCGTCAGTCACCGGCGTCATATCCTCGCGCATCGGCGCGGCTTTGGCGGGGGCGGGGTTCCGCAAAGGGTGATCGGGCGAACCTGCGCCGATTTCGCTGTTGCCTTCGAGTTCGGCCATCTTGATGCACCATTCCTTTGAGGGCGCGGCTTTAGCGTGGTTGATCATGACTCTTCCCATTCTGCTGTGCACCATCCGCAGGGTGCTTTGATGTGGCATTGGCACGCCCCCTCCCGTCCGGAAGCAATCGCCGCGGGGGCGAGGGCTGCGAGGCTCATCAACAGATAGCGGGCTATCTCAGCCTCTTTCGCTGGCCACCCTTCCGGCCGGAAATCGCGCACAATTCTGGCTGCTACTTCCGCTGCCCATTCCTCCCCCTGCGGCGCGGCGGGGTGGGCGAGCGCTGCATTGTGTGCGGCAACGGTCGCGGTTGTGGCCGTGTGAGTAACCTCGTCGCCACCGAAATACGCGATCAGATTGCCTCGCTCATCTAAAATTGCCGAACCCTTCTGCGGCTCCGATCCATACCACCGCTCTCGCCATTTCACTGCGGCGGGGTGGGCGAGCGGGAGGGCGGTCGAGGTGGCGTGGTAGCCGATGATGGCGTTATCGGTTGAATGCTGCGTGTAGTGGAACCAATCCAGCCGGTGCGCCCACAAACCAGTCACCACTCGACCGTCTCTATACAAAACGTCAACTAGCTTGGCCTCGACCGGCGCTTCATCCCCGCCAAACCACGGCACCATCCCCCGCTCCAGCGCGAGATAGACGAAATCGTAGCGCGGGACGGGGAGCTTGATCGACTCAATGTCGCCCCATTCCCAATCCGACATAACGGGGTTGGTTGCACCAGGAATGCACCGCTGGACCTCACCGCAATACAGGATCGCCTCGACTTGATCCCACACATCATCCGGCAGCCACCCCGGCCTTTCCCCCTTCACCTCGATCGCATCGCCAAACTGCGCGATCGGCGGGCGGGCGGTCTTGTGTTCATCGCGGTTCATCAATCTCTCCTGATTGCGTTGCACCCCCGCGCTGTATCACATTGCGGGTACCGTGCAAGAGCGTTGCGCGCGGTGGCGGGCTACAGCGCCGACCAGCGCGAACCCCGCGAGCATCAGCGCCCACGTTTCGGGCTCGGGCAGGGGCGTTGCGGGATTTCCCGCCTCGGGCTCGGTCGTCGGCGTGGGGGTCGGCCGGATTATCAGACCAACCCCAGGCGCGACCGGCTGCGGCACGTATGGCGCGAACAGATCCGGCCGGGTGATCTCATAGCTCGAGCGCGGGACGAACGCGGGCGGGGCAAGGCTATACGATCGCGACGGTCGGTCGGCTTCCTCCACGTCGTCATCCATCATCGCGAGCGGGTCGGCCGTGGGCAGCGTGCGGTTGAGCGTCGTGATCCCCGATGGAGGGCAGACCGGAACGACCGCGGCGGGCTTGGCGTGATGCTGGCGGTTGTGCTTCGCGTGATCGCCCGACCGAGGCGCGGGCTTGGCGATCCACGTTTTCGCGGCGTGGTAGATCGGCGGGGCCTTGACCGTAGCATAGCAGGAGAACGTTGCGGTTCCGATCATGACGATGACGGGGTGAATGGGCATTAGCTTTCCTCCGATTTGTGGGCGTTCCAGCCGTTCGCGGCCATGCGCTCGGCAAATTCTTCCTCGGTCGGGTGCGGCCTGGGGTCGCGATGCCACGGCCGATGCACTTTGCAGAAACGGCCGGGCTCAAGGATGGTCGGCTGTCGCCGCGGCTGTTCCTCGCGGCACTTGGCGCAGGGTTCGCCCCAGATGCGGCGGCGGGCCTTCTGCCAATCCTTGAGGTCGCGGTACATTTCGCCCATTTCGCTCATTGGTGCCCCCGTGCTTTCAAAGCCGCGCCGCATATCGCCAACTCGGGCGTTGCTCCATACGACATCGCCATGTCGGCCTCGTCGTAATAGCAACCGTCCGTCGTTGGCTTGCCCAAGTCCACGCGCCAACATGAGTTGTCCGACACGATCGCCACCTCTGGCCACCCCTCCGGGATCAGCCTCATTGCTGCGTTGGTCGAGGTGGTCAGATCGAGTTGCCCCCGCCAGCGGCCGGCGACGCCGAGCGGCCCGGTCCCGCGATAGCACCATGCGAGTCCGCGGGGCTTGCGAGGGGTGCGGAGGACCTCATACCCGAGGGCGGCATAGATATCGGCGTTGAGGTCGCGCGACCCGCTCGGCGCGGCGGCGATCCGTTTGATCAGGTCGCTCATTTGCGCGCCCTCCATTTGTTGATTGCGATAAACGTGCCGCGGATCGCCGATGAGACGAGCGCAACGAGGATGATATCCCAGACCGTCACGGCTTAACCTCGCGCGCGGCGAGCATCGCGTCGGCCATCTGGTAGGCCAGCGTCGCGCACGTCTCGGCAAAATCCTTTGTTCCTGAGCCGTTGGGGTGGATTTCAAACACCGCGGCAATGGTCTGCGGGAGCGCCTTCCCGGCGAAGTGGTCGCGCAGCGTCATGCCGGCGCGGCCCTCATAGCCGTTGCAGTCCGCGGGGACCTCGGGGAAGGCGGGCTGGTTTTCGGGCTTGACCCTCGTCCGTCGCAACGCCTCGTCCTGCCACGCGCCGCTATCAACGCAAACGCAACCGTCGATCGTGCCGCAGCGTCCGCAGCGGGTGGTGCTATCGTTGCTCATACGGTTTCCCCTTTGGCCTGGGCGAGGCCTGGGCGAGCGCGCGTTCTATGCGCTCGCAACGTTGTATCAAGCGGTCGAGATCGGACGTTTCCGCCCAACTGCGATCGATCATTAGGTCGGCCAACTCTGCCGCCAGCGCGTCGTAAAGCGCTTGGCTCGCGCCCATCAGGTTGGCGTCGGCCATGATCCGCTTTTGCGCGGTGTTGGTGACGAACTCGTCGCCGAGCGTGGCGATCGGCTCCCATTCGTAAGACTGTAGGCCGGCGCGTACGATCCACGGCGCGTTATCGCCCATCGGGGTTTGCACTTCCCAAGGGCCCGGCGTTGTGCCCGGCGCGCTCACTTGCCGCCCTTCGCGTCAATGACCAGTTCGAGGATGCGGTCGAGCAGGCGATCGCGCGCTTCAATGCGGCTTGTGAGGTGCCCAATGTCGTTGCTTCGATCAAGCGCGTGGGAATGCATCCGCTCGATCTGTGCGTCGCGCGCGGCAAGCCGATCTTGTAGGCTCGCGAGATCGCGGTCACGATCCATAACCACGCCGTGCATTCCCTCGATCGTGCCATCGCGCGCCTTGATGATCGCATCGCGCTCGGCGACCTTGGCGGTCAAGGAGGTAATGCGATCGTGGAACTGTTCGCCGTGGTCGTCGGCGGTCGCGATCTGCGCGAGCAGCCCGTCGATCTCCTTTTCGCGCTCGACCAGCTTGATCCCGGCCTGCGCCAGCAACTCGCGGCTTTCGTCGTATCGATCCTGCGCGCGCTCAAGCAAGGTCGCGAGGCCCTTGGCGCGGTCGCGCTCGGCGTCTCGGTCGGCCGTCAGTTCGCGAATGCGCTCGCATTCTCGCACGCCATCCGCAACCATCTGCTCGAACGCGGTAAAAGGGCCAGAACCGAACAACTTGTCGCTGATCTTGCGGATCGAGGCGCGGTCTTCGTCGCTAATCGCCGAACGACTCGGGATTTCCGGGCCGTCAGGCGCATCCGGCGCGGTTTCGGGCGGAATGGTGCCGCTTTTCCCGAATCGAGCTTCCAGCGCCACAAGGAAGGCGTCGTCAAGCTTATCCACCTCGTTGAAGCGGTGGCAGTGGTCGCACTCAAACCCGATGACCTCATCGGTCAGCATTATCGAGGGGGCGGCGTGATAAGCGGGTGAAAACTGCGCCTTGCGAATGTCGCCGGCTTCGATCCGCTCGGCGTCAAAATCCTTGCCGAGGGCTTGGAAGGCCCGGCCAATGTTCGCCGCAGCGGCCTTGATGGTTTCTGTTGCTTTGTCGTTCACGGGTCCAACTCTCCTGTTGAGGTCCGAGCCCGCAATATCAGGTAGCGCCAGCATTGCAAGAGGTTTGCGCGCGACGCTTGTAAACCGTCCGGGTCGAACAGCCGAGCTTGCGGGCAATGCGCGCCGCAGACCACCCGCGCCGGGTCAGACGCTCAACCGCCTTGGGATCAACCCGCTCCTGTCCAGTGCGGCGATCCTGGGCAAGCTGCGGCACGTAGAGGCGAGTGCCGCCGAAGTGGAAGACCAGCAAGGCGAACAATCCATCGCCAATCCGCTCGCGCAGGCGTCCCGAGTTGAACACGGATGCGGTGAGATTGTCGGGCACGGTGATCTGTGTGCCCCCGACCAGAGCAGAGAGCGCGCGGGCGTGTTCCTCGCCGATCTTGTCCTCAATCAGGTTCACTTATCCGCCTTCATGTCGTCGCGTCGGGCGATCTTAGCGGGTTGGCCGCGTGGTGTAATCACGATGTAGGGATTGCCCGATGCAATGACCCAATCGTGACGGTTGAGGGAGGCAACGTGGTCCTCGAGCATTTCGCGGCCGACGCTCATAGCTTGACCGGAGCCGGGAGGCGCGGGCCCTGGTAGAGCGCGCGGAGAACGAGCGAACCGTCCTCAAGCCTGCGGATCGGGCCGCGCTCGATCGCAATCCTGATCCATCGGTCCTCAACGTCGCCGATCGGCTGGCCATCGGAGATATTGGCGAACCACGTCTCGAATGCGGCCTGTCGCGATTGGGCCTCGATCAGGGTGTCGTCGCGATGCTCGACCGGCTCGACATACTCGCCCAGGATCTCCAAGCACTGCCGCACGGTCGGGAACCAATCGTGTCGCTTAAACACCTCGTCCGTCATCCATGTGAGGGCATCGCGGGAGTATCCCGACAGGAACTTGATATAGACCGCGGTGCGCTGCTGTCCGGCTTTGCGATCGGTGGAACGCGTCGGGAGCGTCGCCTCAAGATATTCGATGCGGTTGACGACGTAACGACCGTTCGCGTTCGGCTCAATACGGGTCGTCTGTGCCGAAGAAATCTCCCGCCTCTCTGATCGCGTCCCGGAACCCGTTGCCTGATCCACCACCCGAGCCATTGCCGTTCCTGCGCTGTCCATTGTTTCCTCCTCGGTCCTGTACCCAATCGGCTTTGAAGCCCTGCCATCCGCGATTGCACATTTCGGCCAATGCGTTGTTGAGCGTCCACCCTGCCGCCTTGGCCTCCCGCTCGATCGCGTTGAGCGCGGTTTGCGTGAACGGCGCGCCCTTCTTTTTCCGCAGTTCGTTCACGTCATCCCAAACCGATTTTTCGACCCCCTCGGGCATGGCCAATTCAGGCTTTGAGCGCTTGCGCGGTAATATTGGTGGAACATCAATATTACTACTGGGTGTGGGTGTGGGTGTGGGAGTCGGCGTTTCGTTGACGGTTTGTTGGTCGCTTTGTTCACGCTCCGTTGGTCGCTTCGTTGCGTGTCGTTCCTTTCTTTTCAATGCACTAGCTCGCCCATTCGCTGCCGCACTGTCACGACGCGCGGAAACATATTGCTTCTCTCCGCGGAGTCTCAACTGTATCCATTTTTTTCCATCGCGCTCGAAAAACGGCTCGAGAACCGGGCGGACGCGCCGCCATACTTTCGGGGTGCAGCGGGCATATTTGGCGAGCAATGCGTCGTCATCCGGGAGCGACGTGTCGGTCGTGCGCCATGACACGATAAGGAGCAGGAGATACGCGCCGTGTTCGGTCGCGTCCAAATGCGTCGTGTCGCCGAGATAGGCGTCGGTCCAGAGCGGGAGGGCGGGAAATTCGGCCATGCTACTTGACCCGCCAGACGCGCGAGCCGTCGCCATCGGGCGCGCATGTCATGCTGTACCCGAGCTTGCGCGATCGAGCCCAGATCGCCGATCGGACGGTCGCATAGGGTGCTGCGAAATAGCGGCTATCCCCGACGCCCATGTCCTCGATCTTGTAAAGGACCGGCCGGCCCCTGGTCTTTTGCGGCAGGGGGATGCCCCGCTCTATTGGTCCTGAGATCATGCGCAGATCCTTGCGATTTAATTGCACTTTACGCAACGCCTATTTTGCGGGCGGCGTCCTCGCCGATGCGCCACCCGCGCGCCCAATATTGGCTGTTGACCGTGTTGAGCGGGTGCGGGTTGGCGTGGAAGGGGTGCCCGCGGAGGAACGCAACCTGTCCGTCAAGCCGGGCTTGCTGCCGCGGCGTGTCAAGTCCGCGCCTTCCCGCGGTCATCCCGCAGGCTCGGGCGGGGCTATCGCCTGGACGATCACCTCGGTTCGCGCGGGCGAGCCGTAGCGCTTGCGGATCATCTGCTCGGCGACCTGTCCGTCGTCGTTGAGACAGAAGGGGACGCGCGCCCATTCCTCTTTCGCCTTGGGATCGGGGTTGAGCCCGTCGAGAATGCTTTTTGCGATGTTGTCGGCATCGGGCTTGCTGGTGTGATAGAGGGCGGCGAGCGCGGCCTCCTTGCGTTTTTTCGGCCAACTTGGCGTCACCTCGAACACGGCGTCGATCGTGACGCGCACCGCGCCGGCGATCGCCTGTTGCCCGTTCATGGCCAAGCGCACGGCGGCGCGGATCTCGATCTCGCGCAGTTTGTCGGCCGGATCGCTGTAGATGGTGGCAATGCGACCGACCACGCGGGTTCGTGGGCGGCGCTTGCCCTGCGGCGGGCCCGGTATCGTGAACGCTACGCGCATGGTGCGGCCTTCGCGTAGCGGCCTTTGCCTTCGGCCTTAAACTGCGCCTGTAGCGCGGCCTCGCGCTCGGGCGTCCATGCCGCCTTGTGGCGGTGGAGGTGGTCAAGGTGTTGGGGGTTGCCGGGGTCATACATAGACATTGCCGTCTCTCCTGTTGTGCCATCCTCGCCCCGCCAATGCACATATGGCGGGGTCCGGTGGCGCATCAGTCCGTCGTAATATCGGAAACCCATTGATCCTCGACCAGAGCCCATGCCCGCTCATAGATCGGCCAGTCGTGTTCGATGACGACGCACTGGACGGTGGGCAGCCCGCGGGTTTCGCGCAGCTGATCGACCAGCGCCATCTGCTCGTCCGTCAGGTCCTTAATCTTGAACACTACGTAGCGTTCTTCCCGTTCAAATATTGGCATAACGTCTCCTGTCAGACCGTTGATCGGTCATCCTCGCCCCGCCAGCGCGCTCGCCAGCGGGGTCCGGTGGCCGATCAGAAGTCGGTCATTTCCGGCGTCTGGTCTTTCGGCTTGTCGAAGTCGCCGAGTTGACGGACCACGACCTCGCCGCCCGAGTCGCCGTCGAAATCCTCGGCGATCTGTTTGGCGTTGAAGTACGTCCACGTTCCGGCCTTGGCCTTATCCGTGTTCCATTCGCCTTCGTCGCCCTGCTCCGCGACCAGCCAAAGGCCCGCCCGCGTGTCGAACACGGCAAAGCTGCTGCTGCCGTCGTCAACCGTATCCGGCTCGGCGTCGGGTTCGTGCGCTGCGCCTTCGTCGTCGCCTTCCTCGCCCTGGTCGTCGTCGGCGTCGGGCTCATCCTCGCCGGCGAGATCGCTGTCGTCGGCCGGGTGCGTCTTCTCGGGCTTCGGCGCAGGCTCGGGCGGGCGCGTCACCTTCTCGACCGGCATGTCGCTGGCGAACTCCATGCCCAACTGATCATCCGCCGCGGGCAGTTCGCGGCGCATCGATTGGAACCGCTTGTCGTCGGCCGACACGATTACGACTTTGTGGCTCGACATCATGAAGATGTTGTTGAGAACGTCGCGGTCCACGTTGTCGATCTTGACCTTGGCCTCCACCGATTCGCCGTTGACCGCGAACTTGGACAAAAGCGTTCCTTCGATCGTGAGGCTTTCCTCCTGGGCGATGACGAGAACGACCTTGCGAATGATACCCTTCGCGACGCCTTCGACATGGCGCGACAGGTCGTTTTGCTCGCTCGGGATCATAGCGCTCCAAAGCTTCGGCCGCAGTTTGAACAGATCGAGGATCACGTCGCGGAGGTCGCCGAACGCGGTGCCGCTGTCGAATTGGGCGAACTCGACCGCAGTGTTCAAGCGCTCAAGGCGGCGTTGGAACACCGTCTCGGCGTCGTCGCCGGGTGCGGGCGGAACTTCGGCGGGATCGTCCACGATCGCGGAAAAAGCGCGCTTTCCCGAAAGATGCACGGCCTCGCCCTGGGCAGGCTCGGGCGCGGCTTCTGCGGTCGGCTCGACCTGGGCCGGCTCGGCAGCGGGTGCGGCCGTCTCGGGCGCGGGTTCATTCTCGACAATCGCCGACGCGGCGTCGGTCTGCGCCGGATCGGCGAGCTTTGCCGCCTTGTGATCAGCCGCGAGGCCGACCGCGAGCGCGTCGAAAGGATCTGCGGCCTTCGTCGTCGTTGGTTTCTTCGCCATTTGTGTCATTCCTTGAGTTGCAGCCGAGACGCTCGGCAAACACGATCCTTGGGGATTTGAGCGGGTCACGCCGTTGGGCGTGTCCAAAGTAATTCGGTGCGCCATTTGAAAGGCGGCTTGTGAACGATCCAGACGTAATCGGCCATTCCGCCGCGGTAAGCGTCTGCGCCCATAGCTTCGACCATCGCGCCAGGAGGCATAGACGGACGTTGCGAGCATATGACCACATGGCTCGGGCGGAACTCGCTAAACAGCTTCGACCGCCCTGAGCTTGCCAAAAACTCGATTGGCAACAGGAACGCGGCATAGCGGAAAGGGATCGTGTTGCAGGCGTGCCGCATCATCGTTTCCGCGATCCCTTTGATATAGCCATATGGCGGGTTCGTGATCAGATCGAGCGGCCGGTCGTGCGCCATCGGCCATTTCGTACATTGCAGAAAGTTGCCGCGAAAGAATTTATGCCGCGGCGATCGGTCCACGATATCGGACGCAATTGTCGCGTGGCCGCGTGCCTTGAACACGTCCAGAATATTGCCGCCGCCCGCGCAGGGGTCCCAGACCAGCGATCCCGAAAAATCGATGACATCGGCGAGCGCTTCCACGCACGCGGGCGGTTCGCGATACCAATCGTAAGCGTCACGCTGATATTGCGGATCAGGCTTTTCGCCTGTCCCGTTGAGCCGCTTTGTCACGCTGCAGCGCGCTCCGCTTCCATCGCCGTGAGGGCATCCTCGAGCGCGCCGATCGTCTTGATCTTGATGTCGCTATGCCCGCCGCGGGCGCGATACCATGTCGAATACGCCACGCCGGCCGACTTGCAAACGTCGCTCATCGTCTTGCGCACGTTTTTTGCTCGCGCCTCGATCTTGTCCATTTCCGCGCTGTAATTTGGGGCCGTCATGCTGTCACCTCACAATGTCGTTGCAATGCTTGCGCAATCCTCTTACACGGTTGATGCCATCAAATGCAACCGCGAAAGGACGCACCATGACAGACTTATTCGAGGGCAAGCCAGACGATCAGGAGGCCGCGCCGCCCGCCGCCGCAGCGCCGCGCACCCGCAAGCGCAAGAGCGAGAGCAAGGCCGCGGTCGCTGCGGAAATGGCCGAAAAGTACCCGGATGGTATGCCGCCGCCCCCGCCTGTCGCGGTCGAAGAGTCGGTCGGCGCGCTGGTCGCGCAGACCACGGCCAACCCGGTTGCGGTGTTCACGGACGAGGCCAAATTCTCCGAGTTCTACGCCAAATTGAAGACCGAGACGGCCAAGCACGTTCCCGACGTTGCCACGCGCAAGGGCCGTGAGGCGATCGCGTCGCTCGCGTTCCGCGTCACCAAAGCGAAAACCACGCTCGACAAGGCGGGGCTCGGTCTAACCGAGGATTGGCGCACGAAAATCGCGCTCGTCAACGCCAGCCGTAGCAAGATGAAAGCCGAGTTGCAGGGGTTGGCCGACGAGGTGCGCGCGCCCCTCACGGCTTGGGAAGTCGCCGAGGCCAAGCGGGTCGCCACCAATGAGGCAATTCTCGCCCGAATGCGCGCCGACGCTGTGATCCACGACGACGACACGTCGGCCACGGTCGAAGCGCGCGGCCGGTCGCTCTATGCGTTGACGTTCACTCATCCCGAGTGGACCGAGGACGAGGCCGCAACCGCGATTGCCGAGCGCGACCAGATCGTCACGGCCCTGTTGCACGCGCGGAACCGGCTGGCGCGTGAGGAACTCGACCGCGCCGAACTGGACAAGCTGCGCGCCGAGAAAGCCGAGCGCGACGAGCGCGACCGGATCGCCGCCGAGGAAGCCGAGGCGGAACGCCAGCGCCTTGCCCAGATCGAGGCTGACCGCCTTGCCGAAGTCGCGGCGCAGGAAGCGGCAGCGGCCGCAGCCAAGCGCGCCGAGGAAGATGCGCAGGCGGCGCGGGAAGCCGAGGCTAAGCGGATCGAGGAAGCCCGCGCGGCGGCGGCGGCAGAAGCGGCGGCGGCAGCGCAGCGCGCAGCCGAGGAAGCGCAGGCCGAACGCCAGCGCGAGCACGACAAGGCGATCGCCGAGGCGAATGCGGCCGCGGAGGAACAGCGCCGAGCCGATCAGGCTCGCATTGACGAGGCAAACGAGCGCGCCGCACAGGTCGCGCGCGAGGCGCAAGAGGCGCAGGCCAAGCGCGACGCCGAGATCGCCGAGGCCGCGCGGCTGGCGCAGATCGAGGCCGACGAACGCGAAGCCAAGCGCCTTGCCGATCAACAGCGCGCCGAGGATCTCGAGCACAAGGGCAACGTGATGCGCGCCGCCAAGGAAGCGATCATGGAGCACGGGGGCGTTGACGAGCCGACCGCGCGCAAGATCGTCCTCGCCCTGGTCGCGGGCACGATCCCGAACACGTCCGTCAAGTTCTGACCCTCAACCGATTTCGACAGGAGAACCGAATGCCTACCCAATACGTCGCTTGCAAATTCCGCGTGCAGGATACGCGGACCTATACCTATCACAACGACGGCGCCCCCGTTGCGCCGGGCGATCAGGTCAAGGTCGCCGATGCGCGCGGCGCGGATGACGCGTGGAAGCGCGTCTTTATGGTCAGTGTGTCGGATCGCAAACCCGACTATCCGACCAAGCCGATTCTCGGGCTTGCGCCGCTCGAGACGCCGACAACAACGGCCGACGACCTGTTCGGGGGGAAGTGATCGCCATGTCCAACCCGTTCGATCTGGCATTTGATGCCGTCGTGCCGCCGCCCGCCGCTCCCGCTGCAAAAGTGGAGCGGCCGGCTGCGGCAAAGCCCGCCGCCAAGGTCGCCGCGCCCGCCCAGGCGGATGACGACCAAGCGGCGCGCCGCGCGGAAATGCAACGCCGCGTTGATGCGATTGAGGATGGCATCTATTTCGGCCTGCCGTCCGAAATCTATCATGCCGTGCCGCGGTTGAGCGCCTCGGGCTTGCAAAAGCTTTGCGTGAGCGCGGCGACGTTCTGGCGTCGGTCGTGGCTCGATCCCGACCGCGCAGAACTGGACGAGGAAGCGACCGCGGCCCAGGTCCTCGGCAAGGCATACCATACGGCCCGGCTCGAGCCCGAGCTATTTGATCAGCAATACGTGCGCGCGCTCGAAAAGTCCGAGTTCCCCAAGGCAACGCTTTTCACGGGGACCGATATGGGTAAGGCGTTGGAAGCGCTCGGCGAGAAAAAGACCGGCTCGGTCGGAGAGCAGGCGCAGCGCCTTGTTGATGCCGGATATGAGGGCCCGATCTGGCAAATCGCGTTGCAGGAATGGGAAGCCGCGCGCGGCGATCGCATAGCCCTGCCCGGCAAGTATTTCGACCAGATCGCGACCGACATGGAACAGATCCGCAGCAACGACGAGATTGCCGCTTTGCTGACGGGAGGCGCTGCCGAGGTGTCGATTTTCTGGACCGACAAGCACGGCTTGCGGATGAAAGCGCGTATGGATTATCTCCGCGCCGACATGTGGGATGACCTCAAGACTTTTGCCAATCCGAACGGCAAAGAGCTTGAGCAGGCGATCGCCGACACGATCCGTTATAATCGCTATCACGTGCAAGCCGTCACCTATCGCGATGCCGCCGAGGCAATCCGGCTTGGGGGGTTGCAGATCATCGGCGAGGCAACCGAGCGTGAGCGCGCGATTGTCGCGGCTATCCAGATTCGGCCCGACGAACTGGCGTGTTGGTACGTGTTCAAGGAAAAAGACGGCGTGCCCAATCTGCTCGCCTATGAGTTCGATTTCTTCCATGTCCCCGAGGGGACGGCGATGAACAACGCAATCGGCGACGATCAGGGCGCGGCGCGGCAGGCGCGCGTGACGCGCCGGCCGACCGATCTATACAACCGGGCAATCATGGATATTGACCGGGCAAAGCGGTCGTTTGTGCTGCATAGCCAAGCCTATGAACCCGGCGAGCCGTGGTTCCCGATCGAAGCGAAGCGCTCGACCTCCGCGCTCGATTTCTCGACACACTGGCTTGAGGGCCATTGATCCAACCGAAGGAAATACCGATGACCGATTCCCGCGAACTGGCAACCGCCGAAACCCGCGCCGTGTCGCATAGCTCGACCTCGATCCCCGGCGATCAGCGCTTGATGATGCTGCGCGAGGCGCTGACCAATCCCGACGTTGACCCGACGAAAGCCGCGGCGATGTTCAACCTTATGAACCAAATGGAAGACCGCGAACGACAGGCCGAATTTAACCGCGACAAGGCCGCAGCGTTGCGCGCCATGCCGGTGATATTCAAGGGCGGGAAATCCGATAAGCACCGTTACGCCAAGTTCGAGGATATGCACCGTGCGGCGCTCCCGGTGCTCACTCGATTCCGTCTGTCGATCGACTTTCGGCTCGGCAGTGAGGGGCAGCTTGTGACGGTGCAACCGATCTTGCGGCACGAAAACGGGTTCATCGAGGAAGGCGCGGTGATGAAGGGCCCGGCAGACACGGGCCCAGGGCGCTCGCCTATCCAATCCCTCGGGTCAGCATCCAGCTACCTCAAGCGCTACACGATGAAAGGGATGCTCAACATTATCGAGGATGGCGAGGATAACGACGGCGCGATCGGCCGCGAAAATTACCACATGAACGACCGGCAAGAGGGGCTGATCGTGGACGCCCAAGCGGCGGCGGATCGCGGCGAATATGCGGCATGGTTTAGCCGTCTCAACATCAAGGATAAGGCGGTCGTGATCGGTTCGGGAACGCACGCGCGCCTTAGCGGCGTGCTCGCGCTGCCCGGCGCGAGCAAAGCCGAACCCGATCGCGCAGATCCTCCCGCGAAGACCGGGCCCGACGTGAACACGGCCGAAGGGTGGACCGAGCAATACGAACTGGACTGCGCCGCGGCCCCCGATCGCGACGCGCTCGTCCGTATTCAGACCAAGGGCGCGAAGGCAATGGGGCGTTTGCAGGGCGAACACCCCGACCTGTACGCTCGAGCGATCGCGGCGGGCTCGAATGCGGTTGCGCGGTTGATGCCAGCCGACGACGGGGGCGAGTGATGGCACGCGACCCGCTGCGTAAATTCCGACCGCCATCAGGCAAGCAAACCGCGGCCCGTCAACGGAATTGGGCGGTCTGGCGGTTGCGCGGTCTATATTGGAACAGTGGGCCCCTAAAGGGGGCCCGCCTTGCCGAGTTCCGCGAGGTGATCGACGCCGCGCTCGCGGATCTCGGCGCGGAACCTGAGACGGAACGAAACGCCAGGAAGCGCCGCGACGAGCAACGGTTCGAGACGTTCCGCTCCGCGGTCGTTGGCAAGTTTCTGGTCTAGGAAGGGTGAGACGATGACAGAGCAAGATATCCGTGAGCATTTCCGCCGATCCGCGGCCCTGCACAAGCTGGCGGATATTGTCGCCACCACCCGAGACAGCGCGCCGATCCGGGAATATCGGCGTCGGCGCGCTGCCGCCCTCAAGGGGCGCAGGATCAGCGCTTAGCCGCGCTGGCCAACTTCTCTTGCAAGCGCCGATGCCCTTCGTCGTTGTCGGCCTGGGCATCGGCCAACGCTTCCTTGAGCGTCGCTTGATCTCGGCGATCAAGCAGCGGGGTCACAAGGTTGACCAGCGCAGCGACGGCAGGGGTTGCCGAGCCTGCCAGCGACAGCGCCTTGAGCACGTTCTCAAGGTTGAATGCACCGCTCATTTGCCCGCCCCCTTACCGACTGCGATCAGCAAGTCGCCGACCGCGTTGAGCGCCTCCGCTGCGGCGGTCGTGTACCGATCCGCATTGCCGGCGCGATACGCCGCGCGGGTGGCCTGCACCCCCGCATAAATCCGGTTGTCGATCGCCGCGGCCGTTGTGGCATTGGCCCCGCGCAGCCGGCCAGAGTCGACCGCCAGTTCCATCGCAGATCGGGATGCTTTGTATGCGGCTTCCACCTTGAGGGCGAGAGCCTCGTCCAAAACGGTGGAATTTGCCGCCGCAGCCGGGGCAGGGACGCCGAGCGCGTCGGCGGTGGTGGCAACCTGCCCGATTGGCACGGGAACGCCTGTGGCGGGCCGCGTCGCGCCCATTTCGCAGGCGGCGAGTGAGAGGGAGCACGCGGCGACTAGCGCCAGCCCCATTCCGTGAAATATTCGCATGGCGATTCCTTGCTGAAACCGGCACGCTGCCGGCCGGCGCGTTATGCGCCGACCGGCCGTTGAGCGCCAGACCGAGCCGTTACGGCATGATCCGCGCGAGCCATCCGAACATAAAGGCTTTGTTCGCGGCGCGCGTCTCGGTCAGTGAGACATAGCGCTCGCCCTGCAACGCGTTGAGCAGGACAAGGAGGCGCGCCTCGCCCAGGTCGCCGCGGCGCGCCAGAAACACCTTGAGCGCCGCCCGGCTGGCCTTGCCGACATCGCCGTCAACGTCGAGCACGGCGAAATCCCTGCCGTTGTTGTTGAGCGAGTTAAGGCAGCGCTGCAGGATCTTGCCCGCGGTATCGGGCCCCATGTTGACGCCCGTATCCACCAACTCGGCGGCGATCTTTGCGGATATCACGGCAACCTTGTCGAAGCCGGGCGCGACGACATAGCGGCGGAACAGGATGTCGCGGGCAACCGACTGCGGCATGTCGCGCATTGGCCCCTTGTACCCGTTGGCGCGCGCCGTCGCGATCGTGATGCCGTGGTTTGTCTCGCCGCCCGCGTCCAACGGGTCGTTGACGTATCCGCCTTCCTTAGCGAGCACGTCATCGAGCACGTCATCGACCGTCACGATTCGGCACTCGGCGTAGGCGAGCCCGCGACCTCGCTCTTGAGCACGGCGACCGGCGACGCGGCAGCGATCACCGTGCCCTTGGCGACGCGGCGGCGGGTTGCCCATTGACGATAGACCAGAAGTGCGAAGGCGCTGAGAACGCCGATAGCTTGGAGCGCGGGCTCGCTCTTGAGCAGATCGACAATCCCCACAATGTCGCGCCTGCTGAACAGGGCGGCGAACACGGGAATCGAGGTAACGACAAACGCCGTTGCGGAAAGGAATTGCCGGATCTGCGCGGTCGTCATGCTGTCGTCAAAAACGATCGGCGTTGGTTCTGTGTCGGGGGTGGACATGGCGGGGGGCTCCTATGTTGAAGCCCCCCTCTTATCGCGAATTTAGACGGTCGTCATCCGGTCGGATTTGCCCGCGATTCTACCTCATCAAGCGCCATTGCTGCACGCTCGGCGGCGGCGGCAATGTCGTCGGTCGGAACCTGCCCCGCCAGGATGATCGCGGACCGCGAATTTTGGCTTAGCTGTCGGCGCAGGCCGAACACCTCTTCGGAAAGCTTGCGCACCTCGTCTCGCAACGTCGAAACCTGGGCTTGGCATTCGCGCTCGCGCTCATCAGCCGCGTGCATACTGGCAGTGTAACGCCGATCTGCGCGCTCTTGTCGATCGGCGTGGGCGTTTCCCGAGGTGATGATCTGCTCGCGCAGCGATGCCAATTCGGTCGCGTAGTGCGCGCTAAGGCGGTCGGCAACGTCGGCCTCGATCTTGAGGGTGTCACTCGCGACTTTGAGGTCGTCGGTTTTGCCTTTCCGCCAGATGCGGTATCCGCTCAAAGCGACCGTGAAAGTTCCCGCGCTAAATGCCGTTGTCAGCCAAGGCCGCAGGTATTCGGTTGCCCATAGAATTTGCGTCATGCCCAATCAGCCACCTGTAACGACCATTTCCAATTGCTTGGGTCGACTCTCTCATAAAAATCAAGCTTTTGGAACAAGCCCCAATGAATGCGCTCGTTTAGGCCGTCCGTGATTTCGGGGTCCTCGATCACCAAAACCGTTCTCGTCGTGCCGCGGTCGGACACGATCGCATAGAGCGAACGGATCTCGGCGGCTTGCAGGTCGCCGAAGGTCCATTGGTACGCGTCCGAGCGCGCGCCTTCGTCAATGCCGAACCCGCCGCCGAAAAGGCGCTCGGCTGACCCGGTGTCGATCACCTGTCGGCCTGCGCCCATTTCCTGCCCCCACTGCGATTGCCACGCCTTGCCCAGGGCGATGACGCCGACCGAAAACGCGGCCGCGTTGAGCGAGCTAAAGTCAAATCGGAAATAGCGCGAGGTCCGCGCCGTGCCCTTGCGAAATCCGTGGTTTGGCGGGCCATAGCCAAGCGGTGCGAGCGATGTTCCCGACACCACGGCCAAGGCGTTCGAGCCTGCGGAATCGCAAGCCGACATGCTAAATTGCTGAGTGCCGATCGCGGTATGATAGCCCACGAACGCGGTATCGACCGTTACAGCGACGCCCATGTCCAGAATGATGCCAACGCCCGTATTGGCCGGGCAGATGAACGCCTCTTTTGGATCGGGAGACAGCGCGCGCGACATGCCCGCGATCGTCTGCGAAACCACCGCCGCAACCGGCATAGGGGCCATGATCAGAAGGGATTGCATTGGCTAAAGCCTCTTGATCACGGTCAGCGTTGTGACCTTGCCCTCGTCAGCTTCCTGCGCGCCAACGACGAACACATTCGCGCCGTTCTCATATCCCGCGCGGTCGGCCGTCACGTTGATGACCGTGCCGATCTTGTCCGCGTGAAGCCCCGCAATCGTCAATTGATCGCGCGCATTCGGCCCGGCGAGGATCTGCGCTTGGGACGTGGCAACCGTTTGCGCGTCGGCCTTGAGCGCAAGCGGCGAAATGATGCTCGAGTCCTCGGCGAGCCCGGCCCACGCGCTCGCCGCGCCGGCAATCGCCGTGCTCACGTAGCGCGCGGGGAGCGTCAACCATGACGCGTATCCGGGTTCAACCGTCGCCATTATTCTGCGGCGGGTTCGGCATCAAGCGGCGTCGCGGCGGGCGGCGTCACGACGTATTGCGCCTGGGCCTCTGGCTCGGCGGGGGCTCGGGTGATCTCGCCGAGCATCTTGCGCAAGTTGGCAACGATCGCGTTGCCGCGGTCATTCTCGAGCAGGCCATGCCATGCGTTGATAGTAGCAAAGCTGATCAGGCCCGCGCCGAGCGACCACGCCTCGGCGTCCAGAATGTCCCGGTTGGCCCAAACGAACTCGCCCAGGCGGACGATCTGGTCAACCGGGCTCGGGCTTGCGGCCAATTCCTTGAACTGCTTGCGGGCGATCTCGGGAACGCCGCCGAAATGCTCGGCGCGGAACTCCATAATTCCCTCGCGTGCTTCGCCGATGGTGTCGAAAGTTTGCATCTAAGAGGCTCCTGCATCAAACCGAGGAACCCCGATACGATTTCGAGCGCCGCATATCAACGATAGCGAATGTTGACGACGATATCCGCGCCCGAAAGCTTCATATTTGGCGACCCGTACCACTGGACGAGAACACGTCGCGCGCCGGCCGGCGTGTTTTGCCGCCCCGCGATAAACGTGGGCGTGATCGTGATGTCGCCGCCGCCGCCGATCGACTTGATACCGACGCCATCAAACGCGCACGTCAGCCCCCACGGGTTGCTAACCCCTGTGGCCGTGTAAACGTGCGCGGCCTGAAACAGGATCGACACGTCAGCATCCTTGGAAAGCGTGATGTTGAAATCGAATATCGTCTCAAGTGCCATTTGCCTGCCTTATCATGGTGTCGCATAAGTCTGCCGGGTGTTGCCGACGCCGCCGCCTGCGCCGCCAGATCCGCCCGTGCTGACCGTGCCGCCCGTCCCGCCAACCGGGCTTCCCGTGCCAGGGGCTCCGGTTCCTGTATAGGTGTTGGTATTGCTCATAATCACCATGTCAGACGCGGAATTTGGGGTCATCGTTGAGCTATCGACCGCGTTTCGCGTGGCAAGTCCACCTTGACCAGAGATTGCCGACGCGATGCCTAAGGTTGTTACGACGAGCGACTCCGTCACAACGCTTACGCCGTCGCTGCGCGTAATGTTGTAATTGAGACTGAAGGCATTGAGGTTGAAATAGCTGGCGTAATTTCCGCGGCTGACGTTGCTGAGCGTGGCAAAGGTGCCTTGCCCCGCGATCGCCGATGCGGTGCGCGCTTCGGTTCGGTTCCCGCCGATTTCCTCGGGGCGCAGAGCGTCCGCGAGCGTGTCATCGCCGTAGCGGGCCGACATTGAAGCGGTGTCATCCCACGGGCTCGGATAGGCGCTAAACGCGAGCTTGATTTTGCGCCACACCATCGTCCCCGATGTCTTGCCTTCGGAATAGACGCGAACCGTTGCCGACGCGGTGTTCGCCGGGGCGGTGAAAACACGATAAAGCATCGTGTAATTTGATGTTCCGCCAATTGCCGTTCCCGTCGCAACGCCCGAGGTGTTGAGCGAAATACGCGAGCCCGGATCGGTCAGCGGTTGCCCTTGAGCGTTAAGGAACACCACGTCGGCGCACTGATTGCCGCCGCCCGCAGCGTATGACATTTCAGCTTGCAAGCAATATTGTGCGCCAGCGGTGGCCGGGAATTGAGGCGAGCTTGATACGTTCGTCCCTGTCGCGTTGCAAATGGCGTAGCCCGTCGAGTCCGTACCGTTGAGGCCAAATCCGATCGCCGATGCCGACCAGCCCTGCCCGCCAAACCGAAACCCGCCATCGGGAACGAGGTTGGTCGGCCCGCCGATCAGTGCGCCAGGAGGGACGCCCGTATATGTGGCGAAAGCGCTTTGCCCGGTGATCGCTGCGGCCGTCCGCGTCTCGGTCTTATTTGCCCCGCCTTCGGCTGGGTAGAACGCGCTAAGAAAACCTGCTCCGGTTTTATAGATCGTGGCGGACTCGATGTATCCATCGCCTTGAAGGCGTTGAGTCCGACCAGCCACAACCGTTGTGGTCAATCCGGTATAGGTCGCCCAATCGGTTTGCCCGCTGATCGCCGATGCGATGCGCGCCTCTGTCCGGTTCCCGCCCGCTTCCTCGGGCTTGAGCATGTTCATATAGGTTCCGTCGTCGTATGCCGCGCCGACCGTCGCCTCGTCACTGTATTTCGTGCGCGTTGACGCGCTACTGACTTTGATACGCCGGATTGCGGCGTTCGTGTTCTGCGCATCGCTCGCTGTATAAACCCGAACGCGGGCGCGGGTGGTGTTCGCGGGGGCGGTAAACGTTGAACCGCGCTCGCTCCATCCGGTCCCGTTTGCCGCAGATGTCGCACCCGTTGAGCCGCCAGTGAGCAAGGTAGCGCCGTTGTAAAATTCCAGATCCATCGCGAACGTGCCGGCAGTCATGCCCGAGGCGAACATTTCAGATTGCAAGTATCCCGACCCCGCGGCGAACGCGAAAAAGTCGCTGTAGCTTATGCTTTGGCCACCCGTGCCGCGCTGCAAATAAGGGCCGTCGCCAGCCGCGCCGAGGACCCAATTCCAACCGCTGCCTAGCGACCAACGTGCCGCGCGTAGCGTGAGGCCTCCATCATAAACGAGGTTCGCGTCCTCCCGCGTCAACCGCGCAGTGGGCACGGTGAACGTTGCCCAATCCGTTTGACCAAGGAACCCGCCCGCGCTGCCAAGCGAGGTTTTGAACTGCGCCAGGGTTGCCGATGCGCCGCCAGACTGCTCGAGCAGGTAGGGGCTTCCGAAGGCGAGCGAATTGAGCGGGCTCAATTGCCCGAACCCGGTCAGAAGCGCCGAGCCATAGCCCGCGCTATTTTGCGTGGCGAATGCGCCTTGCCCGGTGATCGACGCCGCGATTCCCTGGATGGTCTTGAATGCCGCCAAGGTCGCGGGCGATCCGCCAGATTGCTCGAGCAGATACGCGCCGCCGAAAAACAGATTGTTGAGCGGGCTGAGTTGACCAAATCCGGTAAGGAACGACGACCCATAAGCGGCGCTATTGATCGTCGCGAACCCGCCTTGGCCGGTGATCGAAGCGGCAATGCCCTGGATCGTCTTGAACGCGGCAAGCGTGGCCGACACGCCGCCAGCTTGCTCGAGCAGGAACGACGAGCCAAACGTCAGGTTAGAGAGCGGCGACAGTGCGCCGAACCCGGTCAGGTATTGAGATCCATAGGCCGCGCTGCTGATTGTCGCAAAGGTGCCCTGCCCGCTGATCGCCGCGGCCGTGCGCGCCTCTGTGACGTTCGCGCCAGCCTCGGCAGGCTTGAGCGTCTCGATCGGCGTGCCATCCGCGTAGGCGATATCTTTGGCAGCGAGCAGCGTGGCCGAAATCTCGCTTTCCGAATGGATGCGGTAGTTTCGCTGAAATCCAAGCTTTCGCGTCTTGAGTGCGGGGAAGACCACCTCGCGGTTGACCGTTTCGGCGCGCAGGGTGGCAATCGGATTGTCGAAGCTGACCCGGCGAAAGACGAGCCCGCCATCGGCGCGCAGCACCCAAACGATAAAGACCGGCAAGAGCAGGCGATCAAGCACGGATGCGGCGGTTTCGTTCGCGTCGTCAATGTGGACGCCCGACGCGTAATTGATCCATCCCGCGGCCTCGGCGATGTTCGCGAACGTCATGTCGGTTGAGAACTGAGCGGCGAACGTCGCGGCAAGCTGCGCGGGCTGTGTGCCGCTGCCGGGATTGTACGTCATATCCGCCGTGAGAGGGCCGGCCGGAACCGTCCACCATTTCGCGCAGGAGATCGATGGAGCGACCACGCCGCCCCCACTGGCCACCGTCGCCGCCTTGAGCGCGTTGAGCGTCGCCAGGGCGCTCCCTTGCCACGCCAGCACGGTCATAGGCCCGGCCTGCCCCTTATCCTTGAGCATATCGAACGACGAAACGCCGAAATTCGGATCGCCGAACTCATAGACGTTGTTCGCGTTGTCGAGGACTCGGCCTTCCACGTTGAAGACCACGCCGAAGGTGCGGCGCTTTACGCGCCCTGTCGCGGCGTCCACGCCCTCAAGCCCCCCGGTGCCGGCGAACGTGTTCGGCACGGCGAGCTTGTTGAGGTCTGCCGACAGGTCGGCGATCGTCAACGTGATCGCTGCGCCCGAGGTGACGGACGCCGCAACCGTCCCCTGCAACAAAAGCGGATAGGATATGGCGAGCCCTTCGTCGTCGCCGGTCGCGATCGAGACGCGAGCGCCAGGCCAAACGACGTTGGACAGCGCCGAAAAATAGGCTTTGTCCGATGGCGCGATCCGAATGCCTGTCGTTTGCGGGATCGCGCCCCCGGTCGGCCCGCCTTTGTCGAAATCGATCGCCGTGGTGAACCGAGGCCGGGTCGCGATGCCTGCGCGCCAATCGGTAAAGCCGAGTTGATCATAGGCCCGCGACCCGCCCCCGGCCACGCGAACGGTGGTGAGCGCGCCACTGGACGGCAACCGGGGCTGGGCCTGCAAAAGTACGACGAAAGCCATTCAATAACCCCTATTCTATCGCGAACGCCGAGCGGCGAACGGCCCCAATATTGGCCGAAGCGCCGCCGCCGCCCGATCCACTACTATTCGCGGCGATCGTCTTGAGCGCCGCGAGTTGCTGCGCCGCGATGTCGTTACCCTCATTCGCCAGCGCGTTGCCAGCCTGGATTGCGGCCGTCGTGGTCGCGGTCGCCGCCGATGCCGCGTTCACGCGGTCGGTTTCCATCTGAATCACCTTCTCAACGCCACTGATCGAGTTCGCCCGATCCGTCGAGAACTCCGCGCCGGCCGTGCCGAATGCTTCCTTGCTGGTCGTCACAAGTTGCTGATTGAGGCTTGCCAGCTTGTCGGCTGCGCCATCGATTCCGGCCTCGGCGTCTTTCTGCACCTTGGCAATCTCGGCGATCAGTGCGGCGCGGCGGTCGGACGCGCTGCCCTCGAACAGGTCGCCAAATTTGACCGATTGCAGGAAGTCCGACAGCGACGCCACGCGCGACTTGAGCGCGTCATCGACCAGTTTGACGCGTTGCTCGGCGTTGATCTTTTCGACCGCAGCCACGTCCAACCCGTATTGCCGAGCGACGCGCACCCGATCGTTAGCGGTCGCGTCAAACGCGTTGAACTGCTCCTTGAGCGCCGAGCCAAGCCCGCCGATCAGGGTTTCGACTTGCTTGACCTTGAGAGCTTCGGCGAGCGCCTTGTCCACGTCTGTATTTGACGCCAACGCCTTTTGTATCGCCGGGGACAGCCCCTTAACCGCGCCCTGCGCGATCGCGAGCGAAATGGCGTAGGAGGTCGCCGCCGCTTCATCATCGCCGAACGAGGTCGCGCCGCTGCCCTTGACGCCGCCAAGCGCCTTCCCGTTCTGATTGACGCGCAGATCGTCCTTATACTTGCCGATCTGGACGTTGAAATCACCGATAACGCCGCCGAGTTGCTGCGCGATCGAATTGATTCCCGACGCCACGCTTGAGCCCAAGCCCTTGCCCGCGGCGATGCCCTTAGAATCGCTGCCGACGCTGCCCGACACGTCCGCCGAGCCGTTGACCGACGAAACGGTCGCGCCGCCCGGCTTTGCCTTGGGCGCGAACAGGTTGCCGATCAGCCCGCCGCCGAGCGAGCCGAGGATCGACCCGAGCGGGCCGGCGAACCCTAGAGCGCTGCTTAGAATGTTGCCCGCTGCGCCGCCGAGTTGCGCGCCGGTCTTGTTGAGGTTGACGCCGATCGCTTTGCCCACGCCAGCCACGATCGAGCCGGTAGCCGCGCCCTCAAGCCCCTTGCCCGCAAACTTGCCGATTGATGCGCCGATTTTCGAGGCGTTCGCCGGATTGGTGAACAGTCCCGCAATCGACGTGCTGACCTTACCGAGCGCGGTGGAAACGAGCGCCGTGGGATCACGCGGCGCGCGCGACCCGTTGACGATAATGTCCGCGCCGGTCGTGCTGGTCTGGCCCCCGTTCGGGCCCGGCCCGGTAACGCCATTGCCGCGCGCCAGAAGCGAATTGAGGTCAGTTGCGCCGCCTGCCCCCGCGCCAGACACGCCACGTGCCGCCGCGTCGGCAGCGTTGCCGAGTTGGACGATAGAGCTCGACGCTTTATCGACAGCGGTGGCCATCCGGTCGGACGCATCCTTGACCGTCGCGGTTCCGTTTACCTGATCCTCGAGGTCGCGGAAAATGCCTTGGAACAGCTTGTCGAAGACCGCGCGGCCCTGCAGCGTTTGGAACACATCAAGGATCTTGCCCGGCGACTTGATCAGTTGCCCGAGATCCCCGCGCACAAATGCCTGCGTAGCGTCTTCCACCACGCCCTTGATGCCGCCGAGCGCTTCCAGATATTTCGCGTTTTTCTCGCGCAGGACATCCAACTCGCGCTGCTGCGCGCGAAGCGCCTGGACGGTTGCGAGCACGGCGTCCTTTTGCTCGATCGTCAAGGGTGGCCCCTGCTTTTCGAGCGCGAGGATCTGCCGGCGTTGGTCGGCCTCGGCAGCGTGTCCCGTCGCGGTCAAACGCTGGATCTCAAGGCTCTCCTGCTGATCCTTGATGTAATCGCGGAACGGCTTCTGGATCGAATCCGCGATCACGCCCTTGGCGCGGTTGGCGTCGGCGATCAGCTTGTCGAAGCTTGGGGGCTTGTTCTTCGACAGATCCGCGATCACGGCGTCGAGTTGCCCGATCGCTGCGGTCGCCTTTTCCGCCATCGTCTTCGGCTGCTCGAACGCGCGCGCGACCTCGTTGATCAGTCCGTCACGAACCACGATCTTTGCCGCTTCGGCCTGGGCGATCAGGTCGCCGAAGCCGGGAGGCTTGCGCCGCCCGAGTTGCTCGATCAGCCGGTCGAGTTCCCGGACCTTTTCGTTCGTCTTGTCGATCACCGCGGGTGCGTCATCGAAGCGGCCTACAATGTTCGCGATCTTGTCAGCCGCGCCGAGCCCGAACTCTTCCACGGCATCCGTGGATTTGGGCTTAGGGGTTTTCTTCGGCTTGGCGTCGGGCTTGTACGGAATGAGGTTGGACGAGACGCCCTTCCCGTTAAGCGCGTCCGTAGATTCGCGCGCGGCCTGCTGCGCCTTGAGCGCCGAGCCCAGGTCGAGCACCAAGCGCTTCGTTTCGATCACGTCGCGGCCTGCGGTCTTTGCCGCGCCGCCAATCCGGCTGATCGTCCCGGTCAACGATTTGTCGTATTGATCCGACGCCGCCTTGATCGCGGCCGGCGAACTGCGCGGATCGGCGAGGGCCTCGCCATATGCCTTCGCGGCGTCGGTGTACGTCTTGAGCGTGTCCGACAGCGGCCCGAGCGACGCGGCGCGCTCGCGCAGCGCTTGGCCAACCCGGTTAGAGTTGCCGACGCCGACGCCATATTGCGACCCGCCGATCGCGCTGGAATTGTCCGAGAACCGCTCGAGCAACGACGCCGATCCCGCGCCGGCGAGCTTCTTTGTCGCCTCGCGCTGGTCTTGCTGCGCGGCGATGAAATTGGCCTGCGCCTGTAGCTTGATCGTCTCGATCAAGACGACGTTATGCGACTTGAGCTTGCCGGTCGTCAGGTCAATGACCTTGCCCAGGTTCGATTGCGCCGCGCCATAGCTGTCGGCCGCAGTGACGGCCGTATCAAGCGCCTTGGCCTGATCCGCCGCCGCCGCGGTGGTGCTGAGCAGTTTCTCGAGCAATGGCGCAGCAAAGGCCGCGGCGATGGTCAGGGCGATCCCCCAAGGCCCCGTTAGGAACCGGCCGACCGCGCCGAGCTTGCCGCCCATTTCCGACAGTGCATAGCCAAGCTGGCCCGCCTGCTGACCAAACGCGCGCGCGGCGTCTTGCCCGCTGGCAACCTGCAACCCAAAATCGCCGAACTGCTGCCCGACGTTTCGGATCGCGTATTGCTGGCGGTTCGCGGCGGCGGTGTTTTGCGTCGCCGCTTGCGACAGGTCGCGCAGGCCCGCCGCCTGCTTTACCTGGGCATTCGTGACAGCAAGCGCAGTGGCCGCGACCCGCGCCTCGGCAGAGGCCAATGCTGCGATGATCCGCAATTGCGCATCGGCGTCATCGTCGGATGCCTTTGCGGCGGCACGGTGCGCAAGTTCGAGCTTGGCAACGGCCGCAGCCGCGCGCGATTCGGCAATGTCGAGTTGCGAGGTTGCCGTCGCGACGCGCTGGCGTGCAGTTGCAGATGCGGCGAGCGTCGCCGACAGGGTATTCGCTGCCGCCGAGGCGCGTTCGGTCGTGGCGCTGGCGCTGGCGGTCGCCGTTTCCAGTTCCTTCGACCCGCCAGCCGCGCGCCGCGACGCGTTGCCGACACCCTCGATCGCCGTCTCGCCCTGCGTTGCCGCCGCCACAAGCCCGGATGCGTCGCCGGAAATCCTCGCCGAGAGGTCAAAATCTGCCATGATCGCTGTTCGCCCTTACCGCTTTCGGCGAGGATTACAGCAATCAGCGGCAGATTTCACCTTTTGGCCGACCAGTATTCGATCGCGGCGTTTTCCATCAGGCGAACGTCGGTAAAAATGTCCGGCGTCATCGTCACGCCGAGCGATCGCGCGGAGGCTTCCAACTCGATCCGGCTGATATTCGTTCGCACTACGCCACCCATCCCGAGAGACACCCAGTTCCAAGGAGCATCGCAGAACAGCGCGAACGGCACGCGCATATCAGGCCACAAGGGAACCGCAGATTTGCTTTCCTCGCGGTCCCCCATGTTGAACGCGGCGGGATCTATGCCCCACTGCGCGCACTCCTTTTCTAGCGGTGTCAGTTCTTCGCCGTGCGCGGTTTCCTGGGCGTCGCGGCCTTGCTCGTCGCGCCGGTAGGCCCGTCCGCCTGCCCATTGGCGGGCGAGCCTTCGGAGTTTCCCGACCGGATCTCGATTTTTGCGTTCCATGCGTTCATGTACGCTTCGCCGAATGCGCTGACGAAACCGGGGAACCCCAGAAGCTTTGCAATATTCTCGTCGCTAAAATCCGGGTTGCGACCGTTCGCCTTGATCTTGCGCCACCCCTTCGCAACGCCCTTGATCGTGGTCAGTTCGTGCGCCTGCCGTTCCTCGGCAGTCATGTCCTCAACGTCTTTGCTGCCCTCGATCATCCACGCGTTGAACTCTTCGCGATCAAGCAACTCGACCTGTATCTCGACCATGTGTTCGGTGAGCGTCGCGCCGCCGTCGTCGCCGGGGACCACCCCAGGCCATTTGACGGGGAGGTAAAATAGCGGGCGGTCGAGCAGATCGAACATGTGAGGGGCTCCAAAAGAAAAGGCCGGGCGCGAGGTGATCCCCCGCGCCCGGCCAATTTCTCCAAATCGCGGCGAACCGCAACTTATTTCGAGGTGAACAGGATCTCGTCGTTACCCGTGTTCGGCAGCGCCGTCACCGAAAGCGTGACCATCGCCTTGCCCTGTTCCTCGGACAGCGCCGCGCCCGAGATCAGCAACCGCGGCGTGTCGATCTGGACGATATTGCCCGGCGTCACGCCCTGCACCACCGTTGCCGCCATCGTCGTGCCCGCGGGAATCTGCGTAAAATAGTTCTTCGCCGTCAGGTCGGGAACCTCGATCACGACATCGCCGCTCCACGCACGGCCGCGCATGTTGATGCGGTCGGCGGGGCCGATCAGCGATCGGAACTGTCGATCAACGTTAGCCGCCATACTGAAGCGGCGCAGCGCCGGCGAAAATCCGCCCATAGAAAACGTGGTGTTGGCGGTCGTGGACAGAACGGGGTCAACGTAGCCCGTAATCGTCGGCGCGGTCGGTACGGCCTGCGATGCGATCGCCGCATCGGGGACGCCGAGAAAATCGAAATTGAAAATCGGGTATTCGTCATCCTCGATCTTGAACCCCACCGAGCCGCGCGCGCCCAGGATCTTGGTCAGCAAATCGTCAATGTACGCATATTGCGTCAACGATTTGGGGGAGTTCGTCACGGGCGCAATCGTCACGTTGTTTGCGCCGACGACAGGGGCCGCGAACCCGCAAGCCTGCATCGGGATCATCCACGGGGGAACGGTCGTGCCGGCCGTCACGCCGCCGCCGTGGATCTCCATGTCATAGGTGTAGGACCGGGTAAGCGAGGTGAGCGCGAACGGCGTTGCGCCGTAATACGGCGTCTCGATCGCGCGGGTCTTCTGCTCGGCGTTGAGGAACGTCGTTGCGAAATTGAGCACCTTGAGCGCGTTAAGGGCGCTGGTCGGGGCGGCGTCGGTGCCTTCGGTCGTCTCGAGCTTCCCGAGAATGACCTTGGTGAACCAATCCTTGTTCGTGCCTGCCATGTCTTAGGCTTCCTTGTTCGCGAGGCGGGTGGCCTCGATTGCTTCGATGATCTGCGGCTTGGTCGCGTCTGCGTCGTGCGGCGCGCCTTCCTTGGCGGCGAGCGCGACCAGATCCTCGCGCTTCATGGATTCCGACACGGGCGGATGCTCCTTGGCGTCACGCGCCGCGAGCCGCTCGGCTTCGGCCCGCTCGCGATCGAGGCGATCCTTGGTGGAGGCGATCAGTTCATCCGAGGCGAGGCCGTCAGGATCTTTCGCCTTGCCATCCGTCGCCAGCGCCTCGGCGCGCAGCCGCAAGTTGAGCGGGTATTTCCCGGCGAGCGCCACCCCCTCCTTGGTCATGGCCGGCGCGGCGGTTGCGTTGGGGTCTGCGGCGGTTGCGTCCATGATCGGGGCTCCAATAGCGTTCGAGAGTTGAGGGCGCAGAATACTTGCGCCCCCCTCCACCCGTAAGCCTGAACGCCCGCGCTAGATGGTCAGCCGATAAGAGGTCGTGAACGTCACCTCGCCCCAGGCCAGCCCGTCGCCGATCTTGACCACCCGATACCGCGAATATTCGAGCCCCTCGCCGGCATTCTTCGGCGTCCACGCGACCAGTTGCCGGATCAGCGCGCGGCGGGTCAGGTCGAGTTGATCGCGGGCCTCGCGGTCAAATCGCGACGTGCTTTCGGCGAAGAGGATGGCGATCTCAACCCGCACCCGCTGCGAATGTCCGCCAATCGTCTTGTTCGGCTCGGCGCGCTCGCTCGCCACGCCTACGAACGCGGCAGGCGGCGCGGCCGGGAGCGTCTCGTCTAGCGCTTCGCTCGCGTCGAGCACGTCCGTCACGGACAGGAAATACTTGAGCAGGATCACGCGGTCGCGGATGCTGCCGAGGTCAACGCCGAAGTCGAGCGGGTCTGGCGTCATGTTGTCGGGCGGCGAAACGTGCGTGAAAGCCGCCGCAGCAAGCGCGTGAGGCTGCGTTAGGCTGCTTGGCGACACAAGGGCCCGCCGAGCCGTCAACGCCGCTGCAGCGGCCGCGTGAGCCTGCGCAGCGCTATTGACGACCAGCGCCCCGCCAGCGCCAAGCCCCGCAGCCGTCATCGCCTGCGCCTGGATCGATGACAGCGCCGCGACGGTGGTTTGATAGAGCAGGCTGGTCGGCGTCTCGGTGTGCGCGTGCTGTAGCGAGTTCGCCGCGATCGCCTGCTTGGACGAAACGCCCGGCGAGGTGGCCGCGTGCGCCTGCGCCATGTCCTGCGCCGCCATCGTCGTGCCAGCCGTCAACGTCGGCGAGGTGGCCGCGTGTGAGTGCGCGAGGGGATCGACTGCGGCAGGGGTGCGGAACGACGCGGTTGGCGACGAAATAGCGTGTGCGTGGGCGAGCGGCGCAGGCGTAGCCGGATCGGGCGTACCGTCCGAAACCATCGGCCGCGCAGCCTTGTAGGTCGCGCCGTCAGGGATGGAGGCTTGCTGCCCCCATTTCCATGACGTGCCTTGAGTGATCTTGTCCCAATCCGCATCGTTAAAGATGACCGGATAGACAGCCTGCTCGCCAAATAGCCCGTTGAACGCGGTGTATGCGTCGTTGAATTTGCCGCCGATCGTCATGCCGCCGCCAAAGATTACCGACGACAGAAGTAGATTTTTGGGTTGGGTAGTGACGCCGTTCAAATAGATCCGCGAATATGGGCCGTTATATTCAACGACCATCACGTTGACTTTGTTGAACGCGTTGCCCGTGAGATTCAGGCGCTGGCCAGAGGCGTTGCTCGGCACGATCGCGATGGTGTTTTGCGCTGCGTAAGCGTTGAACACCGTGACGCGGCCGCCATCGCTGCCGCCCGTACTGCGGTGATCAGCGACGACGCAATACGGGTTTTGCCCGCCCGATGGCTCTTGCCAGACGTAAACGACGGTGCAGGGCTGCGAAGGGCCCGTAAACGCCGCGGTTATCAGGTCAACGCGGGTGGCGGTGAATTTGAATGCAGGGAAAGCGCCGGCGAAATCGGCGGGGGTGTAAAGCGGGGCAACGCTTGCGGATACCGGCGTGAACTGCCCCGCCTGGGTGCCCTTGAAGGCCCAGGAGGCAAGCCGTCCGTTTGCGTCAAGCGCGATTGTTGCCGCGTCCTGAGCATCAACCCACGACTGCGGGCGGGTTGACGCATCGTCGAGCGTAAACGGACGGCTTACCATCAGGCGGGGGCCTGGATCTCGTCTTTGAACGAGCCCACGTCAACGGTTCCGGCTGCCGCGACCGCCGTGGAGGTCGTCGTCGTGACCAGCTTCAAGACCGAATTGACGGTATCGATCAGCGCGACGTGCGTGGCGGTGCCACTGACCGTGACGGGAACCGCGGCCTTCGCGGCAACCGTCACCTTGCGGCCGGAAACGTCGCCGTTAGCGAGCGTATAGTCGGCGCTCGTCATCGCGACCGAGCCCAACGCATAGGTGACGTTCGCCTCGGCAAACGTCGTCGGCTGTTGCGCGCAGACCACAAGCTTGTTGGCGTTGGTCTTGATGTCGTTGAGCGCCAGATCGATGACGTTCGGGTTCATGTATTTGGCCATTGATCAACCCTCCTGCACAAGGTCAGCAACGACCAGTTGGCCGACATTCGGGCCCGTGCCGAACACGGTGGCCGGATCGATCACGACCTCGGCGTCCGCGTAGGTCATGACGGGTTCGTCCGAGCAGTCCTCGGCAAAGCCTGCGCCCTTAAAATACGGCTCGGCGAGCGGGTTCTCGAACGCTAAGGGGGTGTTCGGCGGGAACGTTACCGCGCCGTGTCGAGTGGGGGTCAGAAACTTGATGCACATGGGGCGGGCTCCGCTGTTGTCCACGCCCTCATAGCGCGCGTGGCCCCGCTCCGCTAGGCGCTCTCAAAGGTGCGAATGATGCGGGCCTGCCAAGCCTCTTTGATATTCGTCTCGTCGCGCGCGTCGATCCCGATAAAGGGGCGTGCCGGGAGGTTCGTGATCCGACCATGCGGGCGGACCTCCACGGTAACAGGCTCGGCGAGAGGCGCGCCAAAAGCCATCGTGATCGTGCGCTTGTGCCGCAGCACGACGGCCTGCCGATGCGAGCCGAATTGGTTTGCGATCGCCTTGACCGGATCGGTCAGGCCGTCCGAACCGACCTCAACGCTATTGTTCGTCGTCTCGGCGCGGATCGAGGCGCGCAGATCGCCCGTATCGACCAGAATGCCGGCTTTGTTCGGGCCGCGCTTGCCGACCGCGCTGGTATTCTGGCGCTTGGTCGGTGCCCACGGGATATCGTTGGGGCCGCGGCCCGAGTTGAACCGCAGCAAGGTTGACGAGAGCAGGATCGCCGCGGCGTCTTCCATGAACGGCGTGAGATCGTTCCCCAGGCGGCGAAAGTTGCGCAGCCCGGCCAGGGCTTCATTTAGCCCGCCGCCTTCATATTCGATCGTCGTGGAAAACCCGCCGCGGGCCATCAGCCACGCCGCCAGTTCGGCACGCTATCGCATCCGCCCATTGTGAACGGCGAGGTGAAATCGTCCATCGCGCAGCGGGTGAACGTCGGGCAATCGCGATCGTTCGAGGTCATCGGCGAGCCCGCGTCGTTCTCGGGCAAGGCGGGCTGTCCCGGCTCGATCGGCAAGTCGAGCTTGGACGCGGCGAGTTGCTCAAGCTGGCGGGTAACGCGATCCGCTGCCGCCTGGATCGCGTCGGCCACGCGTCCCGTTGCCTCGGCGAGCTTGAGGCGCGCGATCGCCGCGACCCATCCCTTGACGATCGTGGGCGGCGATTCGAGGGGGACGGCATAGCGGCGCGAGACATAGCCCTCGATCTCGTCTGTCGCATCCTGTAGCGCCGTCTCGACCTTGGCGGCGTCATAGGACGCCTGCCCCGCCCCCTGCGCCGCGTCGGTATTGGTCAGGAGCCCGGTTTCCCGAGCCCCAAAGCGGGTGACGTATTCGTCGGTTGTCAGATAGGCCATAGGGGCTTCCTATCACGGTGGGGGCGGCGGGGCTATTGCGTCGGCGGGACCGCGAGCACCTGCACCTGAGTCCCGGCCGGGCTGGCGATGTTGGGCAGCACGGTCAGCCCGAGCGTGAGCGCGGCGGTCGTGATCGAGGTGTTTTGCGACGACCAGCAACGACCCGCAAAGTTCGAGACGGTCGGGGCCGATGTCAGTTCGCACGTTACCGCGGCCGATCCCGTTGCAATTGGCGTGAGAACGAGGATCGGCGGGGCGGGCAGGGGGGTTGACCACGTGCCCGAGAATGTCCCGCCCGAGATCAACGTCACCGTTGTGGCGCGCGTGATGCGAGGCGCGATCGCATTGGCGGGCCGATACGTGCCCGGCGACCCGACCGCGCCCGCGACCACCTCCATAGGCGGGAGCGATGTGGCAGGCTGGGGAATGTCGCTCGCCTTGGCATAGATCGACATATCGGGCGGCGGGCCCACGGGGTAGCTGACCTGGGCGGCGGCGGGGGCTGCGGTGAGCAGCGCGAGGACGGCGAGGGCTTGGCGCATGTCAAAAGTGCTCCATGTAGCTAATCGTGGTCGTCGCCGAACATACGGCATAGAGGGCGGCGGCGCTATCGACCGTCAGGGTCGCGCCCGCGGCGGGCTGCAATGGGAACCCCGTGGTCAGGGTGACGCCAGCCGGGCCGAACGCGCAGCTATTGGCCGCGCCGACCGTGAGGATCACGCGCTTTCGCGCCGCGCGCGTGGCAACGATCAGCGTGGCGGTGGTGCCGGTGCTGATCTGTCCCGTTGCGATCGATGCGGCAGCGGTCACGCTTGACGGGTCAACGATCGAACCATCGGCGCGGTAAATGAACGTCTTACCGATGCCGACCGGACGCCCGAGCGGGTCAACGGTCGTGGGGGCTTGTATCGTGACGGTCTGCGCCGCGACAGGCATCGCCATGCAAGCGAGCGCGGCGGCGGCGATGGTAAGCGTGCGGTTCATGGCATTGTCCTAGAAGCAAAAAGAGGGGGCCGACCATATAACGGCCGACCCCCTCTAATCGCTTCGATTGCCGCCGAAGTTAAGCGGTTTTGGCCTTGCGCGCGTCCTCGATCGCCTTGGCGCGATCCTGGTTGGTCTTCGCGTCGGCGAGCGAAACGCCCTCGTTCTCGGCGACGATCGTCAGATCCTCGGTCTTCATGGTGCCGAGCGGCTTATCCTTGAGGTCGTCATAAGGCGTGCGCTCGTCGCCGTCGTCGTCGTCGTCGTCTTCGTCTTCGACGGTGCCGCGCGCGTCGTGAATGGTGGAACGCAACTTGTCGTCGTCGGCATCCTTGATCCGTGCGGCCATTGCGTGAAGCGCTGCGCTTTCCAGTTCGGCGCGCGACATATCCTTGACGGCCTTTTCGGTGCCGGCAAGCGGCACGGCCAGCATGGTCGGCTTGTAGCTGGCAATGCGGCCCTGATCCTCAAGGATCGTCAGGATCGCGCCGGGAGTGTCCGCGTCGATCTCGTCGCCGAGGCCGTAGCGCGTGCCGTTGATGTCTTCGCCGTCGAACTGCGAGAAAAGCGGGGGCCGTTTCATGTCGTCTTGCTCCTTGGTCCTATCCTCGGCGGGGACATAGCCCCCGCTCCGGTAGAACCCGCGTTACGCGGCGGGGTTGGTGACGTTCTGGAACAGGAAGCCCGCATAGGGTGCGACCTGCCGCTCGAGGACGCTCTGCCCGGCGAGGACCTTGATCCCGCCCAGGAGGCCCATGTCGCCGGGCAGGAACTCCTTTTCCGACGATACCCAATCGCCCCACTGGAACGTGGTCAGGAAGTCGGGCGACCGGCTGTTGTTGTTGTTCGCCGAAACGGTCGTGTCCGCCGTGGTCGCGCCCTGGAAGTGCATGGCGAAATTGTCGGCCCAGATGTTGCCGGTTGCGAGCGTCTGCCCCGGCTTGCTGGTCTGGTAAAGCGTGTCACCGACGATGATCTCGCGCAGATTGAACAGCCGAGCGACGCGCGCCATGTCGTTATACTGACCGCTCTGCAGCGAACCGCCGAGCGCCGCGGCGATCTTCGGATGCCGCTCGAGAATGTCCGCCACCCGGCGCGAGCAAACGCCCACGTTTGGACGAACGAGCATCTTCGACTGCGCGTCGCGAACGTCGGCAACCGGGTCGCTGTTCGCGAAATCCGACCACTTGGCGGCCGTCTTGTCCACGACATAGGCCGCGAGGTACGACGACGCCGAGTTGGTCAGGGTGGCGACGCGCAGTTCGCGGTTGAGCTGGATCTGATCGACCACGTTCTTTGCGGCCGCAGCGCGCAACGAGAACGGAATGCCCTGGGCGTTCGCTTCCTTTTCGTCGGCATACGCGACCGGCTCGCGGATCGCGTAATCCTTGGTCACGTCCGTCTGCAGGTCCCAGTTGTGCAGCATTTCGTTTGCCTGCCCGAGGCGGTCGATCTGCGTATCATAGAGGGTGAATGCCTCGTTGATGCGCGACGAATACCAACGGAAAAGCTGCGAAGTCACCTTTTTGACGGGTGCAACGCGGTCGGCGATGTAGCCGCGCGTGTCGCGGTTGATGCCGGCATAGTCGATCACGACGCCCGAGAGCGGCACGGAGATCAGTGGGAAATTGGCGCGGGCCATCGTGTCAGGTCCTTATAAAGTTGAGGGGTGCGGGGTTTAGAGGATGCCGGGATTGACGACGATCGAGCCGATATCGCCGAGCACGCCCGAGATTTCAGCCGTGCCGCCGATGCGCGCGCCGGTCGTGGTGGTGGTGATCGCGCGGCCCTGAGCGTCGGCGGTGAGCGCGTCGCCGCGAGTGACGGTTCCGCCATAGACGACCGGGCAAATGTTGCCGACCATGATCACGCTGACGCGTTCGCCTGCGATCGTGTCCAGTTCGGACGAAACGCCGATGATGTTCTTCGTTGCGTCAACCGCCAGCGCGCAAGCGCCATCGACTGCGCCCTCGGTGATCAGCCGCATTCCTGCGATGGCAGCGACGGCGTTGCGGCTCTTGATCAGTCCGTTGGTAGTGCGACCCATGACAGGGGCTCCCTTAGCTTGAAAGTGGAGGGGCCCCCGTCAGGGAACCCCGTTGCGGATCAGCCCGCCAGTTTCTCGGTTGCGGCCTCGAACGTGATGCCCTCATCCTTGGCCATCGCGTGCGCAGCGGCGCGGAACTCGGCGGGGCTGGCGAACTCGCGCTCGCCCGGCTCGCCGGCTGGGGAATCGCGCTCGCCGAGCGGTACGCGCTTGGACAGGGCCGACGCCATGAACGTGAGGATGCGCGACGCCGCGGTCGAGGTGACGGCCTTGTCGCCAGCGCCGAAGGTCAGTTCCTCGGCTTCCGGGTCGAGCGCGTTGAACGCGGTCTTGAGGTCGGCGACCTCGGCGGGCAGGATCTTGCCCTCGCGAACGAGCCCGTCGATCGCGGCGCTGTTGCTCGCCTCGAACTGGCTGCGGATGCGCTTGGCTGCGGCTTCCTCGCGCGCGGCGATCGCGTCCTCGCGTGCGGTGAACTCGCGGGCGCGCTGTTCGTCGGCTGCGATCTGCTCGGGGGTGCGTTCCATTGGGGTAGGCTCCTTGGGGTCGTCGTGGACGGTGAAAACGGTTGTTGCGGGCGGGGCGTAAACCACCGCATCGGCAGGCGGTCCTAGCACGTCCACCGTTTCACCGTCTGCGGAAAAGGCCAGGCCCTTCGCGACTTGGGAAAGCGGCGTCATGCCGGGGATGCCTGGGGCAGAAGCGCCAAGCCAACCGAGGTGACGCGGGGCCCACTTGCCCGGCGTCGGGTTCGCTTCGTGGCTGGGGTCGAAAAACGCCATCGATCGATTGAGGATCTCGCCCTTTTTGATGCCTTCCCAGATTTTGACGGCCGTGGCGGGCACGGTGGCGAACAGGGTGGAGCCCTCGGCGCGGAATTTCTTCACTTGGCCGTGGGCGGGCTTGTCGCCGGCCGGGTGCCCGAGAACGTTGGGGATCGGGTGCGCGTCGCAATCGAACGCCGCAACCTCGGCGATATGCTCGGCGGTGATCCCACGGCTCGCCCGAGTGTCGGCGCGGAAAACTTCGATTTCGACATCATGTTCCATGCGCAGAATTTACCGACGCCCTATCGCGCGCGTAAGCCTGAACGCGGGGCCACCCCTTGCGCAATTCGCTTGCAATGCCCGCGCTATGTGATATTGCACGAATCGCAGGGCGCGGAGGCGCTCATACAGGAGCAAACACAATGGCCCTCGTCCAACAGAAGCGCGCAGTTCGTAACCTCAACAGCGTTGACATGCTCAAGATCGAGGATCGGCTTTGCCGTACCGCAGCCGCCAAGATTTGCCACATGTTCACGCGGCCGGAGAGGGCGCTCAATAACGATTGGGGTCCGGTCGAGCGTGCCGCCGCGTATTACGAACGCAAGAAAGCGCTGATCCGCGCCGCGTACTGGCAACAGCGCTACGGTCGCGAATATTACAAGGATCGGGTCTATCCGGGTACGCCTTGGTAACGCTTCTTTAATTCCCTGGTGCGATACGGATTGCACCACAAACGCAACGAGGTTCCCCATGTCGAGCTTTCAACTTCGCCAAGCCGCCGCCAAGCACTGCAACCGGGCGCACGCCCTGCGCGGCGCGGGCATGGTTGACGAGGCCCGCCGCGAGCACGCGATCGCCGCAGGCATGTGCCAGACCGCCGCATTGCTCGAGCAGGTCGGCAAGTGATCCGCTACACGATCCAGACATTCCCGGCGATCGACCGGATCAACCTGTCGCGCGCGGGGCAGTGGGGCAACATGCCGCATCCGTCGATCGCCGCCGCCCAGGAAGCCGCCCGCGCCGACGCCAAGGGCGCACCCCACGAAATCGACCTCAACCCGAGAAAGGCTAAACGATGATCCTCGCCGCCCTCGCGCTCGCCAGCGCAGCCGCCCCGATGCCCGACCTTGACGCCGCGATCGCCAATTATGCGACGCTCGTCAGCACTGCCCAGACCGAGCGCGACCGCGTGTTCGTCGAAATGAGTGGGACGAACGTTTGCCGGATCGCGTACCGCTACACGCTGACCCGCGACGACCAGACCGCGGCGGATGCGATCATCGCCTACAAGGGCCCGAACGCGGATGGCCTCAAGCTGGCGTGCTCGCTCTATTTTCGGCAGCGCGCGTTGTGAACCGGGATTATCGAAACCGCCCGCCCGTCACGACCGAGCGCAGAACGCCGCTCGGCGTGATCCTCGCCGCTCCGGTCAAGGTGGTCGCCGTAGCGTTCTCCCTCGGGCTGGCCATCCCCCTCGCCGCGTTCGGCGCGTGCGTCGCGCTCGGGCTGGTGTTCCGATGATCCGCACGCCCGAGGATCAGATCCGCGAGGCGATCCGCCAGACGCAAAGCGTTGCGCAGACCGCCGAGGAACGCGAGGCGATCAAGCGGCTTGCCGAGGTGATCAGCAACGACGCCTGCCGCCTCCTGCGCAATCTCCTGCGCTAAACGACACAAGGAACCGCCCCCATGCTTCTTGCCTTCATTCTCTGCGCCGTCGCGATCGCTGTCGTTTTCTGGATCGATCGCCGTTTTGTGCTTGGTCGCTTCGGCCAGATGGTCTTGAGCCTCTTGGCCCTCGCGGCTGCTGGCGTCGCCATCCTGATCCTGCTCGCGACCGAATACCAATGATCTGGATTGGCGCTGTGGCCGTCGTCGCGCTGCTCGGCGCGGCGGTCTGGGCGATCGCCTGGGCTGAAACCATATGGCCTGAGAGCGAGGGCTGATCGTGGCAGGCAATCCCTATTTCATCGAAGGCCCTGCGCTCATCTCGTTTTCGGGAGGGCGAACGTCGGCGTATATGCTCAAACAGACCCTTGACGCGCACGGGGGCACGCTGCCCGACGACGTACACGTCTGTTTTGCGAACACGGGTAAGGAGCGCGAGGAAACGCTCCGCTTCGTTCACGAATGCGCGACCCGTTGGGGCGTTCGAGTTCGTTGGCTCGAGTTTGTCACCGACTTACGTCGTGTCGGCGCGGCAGGCCGATTTGAGGAAGTCGGATACAACAGCGCAAGCCGAAATGGAGAGCCATTGTCTAGGCTCATAGAACGCAAACAATCGTTGTTCTCTACCCTTCGCGGGAGGTGGTGCACGCAACATTGTAAAGTCGGCGTCATGCATGATTTTATGGAAACGCTAGGATTTTCGTCAGGGGATTATCAGGAAACAATTGGTTTCAGAGCCGACGAATATGATCGCGTTTATGAAATGCCTAGAAAGGCATTAAATGAAGGGCGGAGGTTCGGTTTTCCGTTGGCATCTGCTGGTGTGCGTAAGCAGGACGTTTTGAAATACTGGACGCAACAGCCTTTTGATTTGATGCTGCCTAGAGGAACCGGGAATTGTGATCATTGCCCGTTTGTCAGCGAGAAAAGCCGCATTGCTCGCGCTCGGGTCAACCCCGAGGGGTTAGACTGGTGGGCCCGCCATGAGGCTGAGCGTCGTTTTTCATTCGGCTATATGAGCGTTGCGGACTTGCGGGATCATGTCGAAAACAATCCAGTTCTGCCTATGAGCGACGTGGAAGACGATGCCGCCGACAGTGAGTGTGGAGGCTGGTGCGGGGGCCGTGGCTGATCTATTCGGCGACGCACTGCCCTCGGCCGCGCCGCCCCCGCGCAAGCGCAAATCTGCAATCGCGCCTGATAATATACAGAAGCTATATGCGCCCGCGCCAATCACGGCGGTTGAGGTCCCTTCCAATCCGAAGGGACATACGGTGTGCCTCGCCTGCCCATGCGGCGCGCGTGAGGAAATTCTCAACTCCGCGCCCGACGTTCTGAATTGCTGGTCGTGTCGCGCGCCGGGCGGGATGACCCGCTATGTCCCGCGCTTCCCGCCGCCGCCTGGGGCTGGTCGGGTGCTGACTGAAAAGGAAATGCGCAACGGCCGCGGTTAAGGTGAGAAATGCCCACCTTAACCGCGGCGCGTCGCGTCGCCGGGCGCTTACTGCGCCATGTAGCGGTCAACCGCCATTTGCTTCGGCGCGTCGGTCTGGCCGCCGTATTCGGCATGGCCCCAAGCGCCGTATTTCGTGATCGGGTCCACGTCGTTGAACAGCATGGTCAGATCCGTGACTGCGGCGAGCTTGGTCAGATATTCGCCGTACAGTTCGCCCATAAGCGGGCTTCGCTGGAGGCTGACAAGTTGGTCATAGGTCATTGCGCCCGTTACCAATTCGTGTTGTCCGGCTTCGTACGTGTAGCAAAGCGCTTTCGGCTTTTTGACGCGCACGATATCGCACGTTGCCTTTTGCTGTGCGACGGTCTTGTCGATCCCGGCGCGCAGGAGTTCCGGCGTCCACTGGACGCTGTAATCGTGGTTGAAATACGGGGCCCCCGCGATCGCGTCGATATGGTCGGCAATCCCCGGATAGTTCATTTCCTGCCGGGTGATTTCCGAGTTTGCCGACTGTGTGCCGAGCACCCGAACGAGATCGCCCGGCCGGTCGGCGAAGACCTCTTCCCAGACCTTAAAAACCTCGATCGCGCGGCGGGAATAGTTTTTGGCCGCGCCATAATATTTGTTGCTCGGGTCGATATTGAGCGCGACGGCTTCGGCAAGGTTATCCTGCGCCTGCCAAAATTGATAGTTCCAGACCTCGTTGCTCAACTCGACGTATGCCTTGTGCCCAGGCGCGATCGTGTCATGCGCCTGCTTTGCGGCCCAACGAATATACGACGCGTCGGCCTTCCATGACAGGTTGATCCACGAATCCGCATTGGCCAGCGTTGCAAGGCGGATCTGATTCTCAAGCGCCATGCCTGGATTGTCGAGCGTGCGCGGGTTTGGCCGGTTGGCTTCGGTGATCGCTGGGCTCGAGTTGGTCGCCGACCAATCCATGAACCGCAGCACTGGATATTTGCTGGCGCTGGCGATGATCTCCTTGGAGAACTCATTACCCGTTGCGTTCGCCGGGTTGGCGTCGTGGCACTCAAAATCCCGGAACGGATCGGCGTTGTTGACGCCGTAAATCCCGAACCACGTATTTTTGACCGCGCCGTTCCATGACGGCATGTCGAACGCGATCTTATGGTCGCCCTTCACGACGTTGAGGCCACCCGAATAGTTCACGCCGCCCGAGCCCGCCCAGGTACAGGCCACGCTTGTTTGCCGTACCCAACCGCCCGTTGGCGCGCCGAGCAGGCGCTTTACCTCGCCGGTTGCTGGCCACGTCTTCGGATAGCCGAGCGCGTCGAGTTGGTCGGACGGGATGACCTTCCAATCGATATTCCATTGCCCGCCCTGCAATAGGTTCGCGAACGTCTGGCGCGACGAATACCACGACAAGCCCGACAGGTTCATTCCGACCGGCTTACGAACCGGGATCGGCGGGGCCGTGACGCGCTTGTAAGCCTTGAGCACGCGAACAAAGGTTGGCTGATCGTCGTATGCGCCCGACCGATAGTCGGTGGCGATCGCCGCGTCCGGTTGAGTGGAGGCCGCGAGCAATTCGCGCGTGTCGAGTGTCGCCTTGTCCTGCGCGAGCGCGGGCCCCGTGGCTGCGCATAGAAGCGCGAGCCCGATCATAAGTCGTTTGAGCATTGCAGTCCCTTTCGTGGTGGTCGTCGTTCTATCGGAACCCGTTGGCCGCAAGGCGGCGTCCGAGGTCCTCCTGAGATTGTGCCGCTATCACCGTGCCCCAGAAATTGCGCCCATCCATTTCGGTGCGGCGCGAATCGACGGGAGGGAGGCCGGGCATTCGATCGGGTGCGGTGTTCGAGGGCTCGACCATCGCGGCAAGATTTTCCTGCAACGACGCGCCTGGACCGAGGAAGCGCGGCGGGCCGATCCGCTTGATCCGGTGCTCGAGGTCGTCGTCGGAGGTGACGCCGCCGCGGTAGCGCGCAAGTTCCGAGCGGCTCATCTGGACGGTATCGCAGCGACAGCGGAAATCGAACCCGCCCGTTCCGTAGATCCCCCAAAACCAATGATCGATTGGCAGGATGATGCCATCCCAAGCGGTGTGATCGTGCGCCGACTTTGGGGGGCGGCGGACGCGCTCGTCGCCGACCGTGAACGCGCGCAGATAGGGCAGAAGCGCCTTTGATTTCTGGTAGCTCTCCCAACGGCCGGCGCGGCGCGCTTGCTGCAGGTTCGTGGCGTAGATCAGTTGCACGCGGCTGGCGATCGCCCCTTGATCGCCGCCGAGCCACCCTTTGCGCTTGAGCGTCGGCACGACCAGCCCGGCAAAGTCGGCCGCGGTGCCGCCCTGAGCAACCGTGTCCACCATCGCGAAATAGAGGTCATCGGCGATGTCCGTGCCGGCCGTCTGCGCCGCGGTGAACGCGCGCGCATATTCCTCGGGGCCCATGTCGAGATAAGACCCGATCGCGGTAGGATCTTTGGCGAGCAGCCAATCGAGGATATCGGGCGCACTGATCTGCAGCGGTTGCAGCTTGCGGCGGATTGGCGGGGTGGCGTCAAATCTCACGATCCGCTCCATGACCGATGCAGCTTGTCGAGCAGTGCCGAGGTTGCGCCGACGAGCAGCCCCATAGACGGCGGTTTAGACCAACCCGTCGTGCAAATGCCGTCGCGGTCAACGTAGGCAATCGCGACCGACGACACCTCGCCCTTGCGCGCCCGTTCGAGCACTTCCTCAAGCCGCTCAACGACGTTCTGACCGACCGGCTCGGCGGTGATGATGCGGAGGTTCTCTTTGTCCATGCGCCCTAATACGCGAACACGGGGGGCAAAGAAATGGCCCGCCTGTTGCAGCAAGCGGGCCAAGGGTAGTATCAACGAGCCGAGCCCAGGAGAGGGAAAACCCGACCGGGGATTTGATATCAGACCGGGGATCGGTGCGCCAGCTTTCTCATTCGCAGGCGATCGCGGCGGATCACGGCGCGGCGGTCGCTGCCCGACATCGGTGGGAGGTCGCGATCTTCGGGCAAGCGCGCGTCCAGTTCGTCAAGACGGCCCGAGGCGATCGCGGCGAGGATGCCGCGCGCGCCGCCCTGGACCCGCGCGGTCATCCGAGGGCGCGCAACAGCGCGTCGGCCGCGCCGGTCATTATGACGACCACCACGATCGCAGTAGCGCCGTAGGTCAGAACGAGCGCGCGCCAGAATGTCGCGCGGCCGGTGTGCGGTTTCGAGTTCATGCGTCCACCTCGTCATCAGCGCCGACAGATGCCGCGGCGCGCTCGGCAAGCAACGGGAGGGCCAAAGCCTTCGCGAGGTCAGTGGGGTCGAATTGCTCGACCGCGGAGAGGATGGCAACGCGCGCGCCCTCAACGGTTGTCACGCCCTGCAGCGAATCGCGCATGGCGTTGCCGATAGCCTCGAACAGCGGAGACGCCTTGCTGACCGACGCCGCAATGAGGCGCTCGATCGCGGCCTCGTCCTCGGCGGTGAAATCGAGCGTTGCGGGATCGAACCCCTCGGGCTTGATCGCCTCGAATATCTCGGGGCCGAAGGTGAGTTCCTCGCCGAACGGCTCGACCTTGGAAAGGTCAAGATCCGGGTAGCCGTAGCCAAGCGTCACGTGCGGATTGTAGGTATCGTGATCGGATGACGCGCCGCGCTCGCGCATGGAAGCATGACGATAGCGCAGGGTCGGCGAATCGAACCGCAGGACGATCGCGTCGCCGAACCGCTCCACGAACCGCGGCCCGCCCGCCTGGACTTGCAACGTGTCGCTGTCCCATCCCTCGCCGGCCATCGCGAACCAATCCACGGCCGTTTTTGAGTATAGCTCGGTAACGTGCATGTCAGACGCGGCGAGCGGTGAGGTTATGCCGATCGACTTGGCGAACGCGACCAGTTTGTCCGCGGTCTTCGGCGCGACCGGACGATACACGTACAGCGGCGAAACAGAACTGCCGCCCTGGGCCGCAAACTCGGCAATCCGCTTTTGACGCTGCGCCGCGATGTCGGCGACGTTCCCGCCACCCGCTGCCGGCGTCGCCGCAGCCTTGGCCAGCGCGAGCGCGTTGTCCTGCGCGGCCTGTTCGGATGCCGACACGCGATCAACCTCGTACCCGTCGCCATAGGTCGCCTTGACGCTGTCCTCGCTGCGACGGATGCCGATGGCGTCGAGCTTGCTGTCGCGCTCGGCGACCGCGTTGAGATCCTCGCCAGCCTTGAGGATGCGGCGGACGATCGGGGGCTTTACGTCCTCGCCGTGGTTCCATCGCGTGATCCACGCACCGAAGGTTGAGCCAAACGCGTCCGTGATCAGGTCAGAGTCGGCCTTGACGATTTCCTCCTTGACCCCCGCGTGTTCGCTGGCCTGATTGCTGTTGAGCCCGCTGCTCACGCCCTTGGACGTGCCCGGCTGACCGAGAACCACGCGCATGATGGCCTCGTTATTCTCGGCGACGAAATCTTTGTAGCCGGAGACGTTGTTCCCGCTGCGCTGGCTCTCGAAAATCTTGACCTTTTCCTCGGCAAGGTACGCCTCGGGAACGAGAACGGCCGAGTCCTTGCCGATCGCCTGGGCGGTGGTCAACAGGCTGGCGAGCTTCTTCTTGTCGTCTTTGTCTGCGGCGGGAAAGCCGATCGCGACGGTCGGCTGGCCAAGCTTTTCGAGGTACAGCGCCCAGAATTTCAGCGCCGAGCGCTTGAAGAAAATGGGCCAATAGCACCAATGCGCCAGCCCCATGCCGTAGAACGCAAAGTCATGCGTGCCGCCCGTGCGGATGGTCAGGAACTTGTTTGGCGGCAGCGCCTCGCCCGATAGGCCCGAGTTCGCGCCGATGTAGCGCAACTCGCCTTGCTTGGTGAACCCGAACCATCCGCGATCGGGGATCACCACGTCATCCAGCCACACGATCAGCCGGCCGTCGTGCTCCTTGATCGTGAACAGGCCCTCGGCGACCGCGT
>Ga0182217_1000008_pt1 | contig 46776 bp, 60 predicted proteins | sample G5R1MG_18_FD_128395 | JGI IMG/M metagenome (GOLD analysis project Ga0182217, IMG submission 128395) | Switchgrass phyllosphere microbial communities from Michigan, USA - G5R4_NF_03OCT2016_LD1 MG | ecosystem: Host-associated > Plants > Phyllosphere > Phylloplane/Leaf | place: USA: Michigan... | reverse complement strand
CGCGCAACTCGATATGCGGCTTCAAACCGTACTTCGGATCGGTGTAGATTAATTCGGTGTTATCGAGATCGTTGAAGTTGTATTCGCGAACGTTTTCGATATCTTCAGGCGTAAGCCACTTGTCAACGTCAATCGCCAACTCTTGCATACGCTCGCAATGAAGTCTTGCAGCATATAGCTTAAGCGAGCCCTCCAACGGTGCGACTTGGATCAAGTCGACGTGATTGTACGGCATTTCGCGAAGGTTCTTCCGTTCACCTTCAACAATGATTTCGTTAGTCAGTTCCTTAAGCTGATAGCAGTCTGCACCCTCGATTGCGGCTTGAATTACAGGAATGTCATAACCTAGAGAGTTGAACCCTAGTGTCTTGAAATGCCACATTGCGCGACGAACAAGATCGGAAGGGAACAACTTTCCAGGCGTCATTTCGGCAAAGAAGTATTGCCCGGTATCGACATGCTTAAAGCCAACTTCGAAGTAATTCTTGAAGCATTCTACGTCTAAGATCACATCGGACCCTGGCGGCAACGTGAAAGGGTCCGCGACGAACTTGCGTGGCTTAGGCGCATAGTAAAGCTGTTTCAGTTCGCCGGAATGGACCTTTTGCGCAATGCGCTTCGGTTGCCACCTGTCGTCTTCGTCATCGAAGAACATTGTTACGCTGCAACCTTCTTCATCAGTACACCGCGCAAGTTCGCGTCAAGGTTGTAGAACACCGCGCGGTCATCGTGCGTCACATAGTCGACGTTCGCCATCGCAGGCTTTGCAAGCTTTAGCAAGTCGGTACTAAACGCATGTTTCCCAACTAAGCCGGGAATGTCGTAGGTCGCACCATAAACGAGTTCTTGAGCGCTGTCGTTCATTGCGCTTGCATAGGTCGAACGAAGCTTATCGTCTGCGAAGTGGCAAGTCTTGTCTTCGCTGAACTTCTCGATTGCGGCTAGACCATCGAAAAAGCCATCAGGCAAAGGCGCATAATTGAAGCATTCGACGTTTAGAATGCCATCGATTTCGGGCCATGGTTCATCGTAAAGCTGCGTTTTCAGCCACGCCCCGCCCTCAAAATAGAACGTTGCGGAGCGACCCCAATCGAAGCCGAACCCGATGCAAGCTTTCGGCGACTTTGCTATTGCCTTAGCCGCACGTTGCGGGATCGCAAGTCCTGGCGGAAGATCGATGCCATGCCAGTATTCTAGAATAAGCGACCCGTTCGTTCCGACCATCGTATTCGCACGCAGCAAAATCGACGCTTCAACAATGCGATCGGCTTCGTCTTTCGCTAGTGCGGTAACGTGCTGAAAGCCATCGTTGATTGCGCCGGTAAGAACGGCAATGTTCTGATCGGGCATCACTGGCGGATAGCGTTCAGGCGGCAGACAGGGCACGACAGCGCGAAGCTTTTCACCCGCTACGCTCAAGCGCCCATTGTCGGTTGCTGCGATCGATATCGTCGCGCCTGCCTTATCGATAGCAGTCTTCAGCCGCTTCAAATGTGGGCACAATGACAATTCTTCTTCGATCGGATAACCCATGGCAAGCTGCCCGTCGAATGCAACCGCCCAACGGTTCGACAAACGAACATACTCTTGGTATTCGATTAGATCGTTAGTTGCAGGTTCGATGAACGTAAGAGCATCATAGAGCCCTTGCGCTGCCTTGCGAGGCTTCTTCTTTGGGTTAGACGTACGCGCGGGCTTGCCGCTTGTATCGGGCTTGTCTTCGGTCGGCGTAAAGCCGGTTCCGGTTTGTGGTTTACCCCATGCCATAGTAAGTCCTTCCTCTTAAAACGGTACGAAGTCCTGATGACATTCGCAACCGCGTGCTGCAATCGAAGGCGGCGGAACCATACCGTTTAGCCCACATTGTTCGCCCTGCCATTTGAAATGCTCGCAATTGAGACAGGTCCGCGTGCATTCCTCAAGCGCTCGAATGATCGCGTCGTTCATCACTTCGGCAACCGAATGAATAGCCGCAAGCCGGTCTAACTTCTCTACAGCCATTAGAATTCGTATCCTTCGATTGCAGGACCTTCAGGGCGGTTTAGCCAAACGCGTATCTTCTTAGGTATTCTAAACGATCCCGACCCGCTTAGCACATAATCGTTGCGCTGGCCTTCCATGAATTCGCTATCCATGTGTGCGATTGCTTCTTCGGCAAAGACTGTTCGCTGCCTTAACCAATCGTGCGCTTTGTGTATGGCGAACGGCTTGGCGTCTTCGAACTTTATGTATTCGTAGAAGGTGCGCAAACCGCAATAATATGCCGCCTTGACGGAAATCGAACCGGACTTAGCCGTATGGCGATCGTACACTACACGCTGAACGTCTAACCACTCGACTTGCGGCAGAGTGGAACGAAGAACTTCCGCGTCATCTGCAACGTTGTCAATGCTCGGCTCGAACCGATAGGCAACATCAAATTCTTTGCCGCAACCCTCGCAAGTACGTCGTGAAGCGTGATTGTACGTCCCGCACTGATCGCACAACTTAACGGCGGCATCCCCTGGCTTGCCGTCACCTTTGGCGCGAGGGATCACAGGATCATTGACAGGTCCTAGCCGTTGCGTGTTGCCTGCGAAATCCAAGATCAGGCAGTTTTGCTTAACAAAACCGTAGAACGCTCGATAAATAGTCTGTTGCTTCAGCGATAGACGAAACCAATCGAAAGGCCGCATTCCACGCCCTACCATCTGAACCCAAAGGCCAGTGCTAAGCGTAGGGCGAAGCATGGCGATAAGATCAATCGGCGGGTGATCGAAGCCAGTTGTCAAAATGTCTTTGTTGACGATACACCGAAGTTCGCCGCGCTTGAACGCTGCTAATACCGCTTCGACTTCCTTGCGCGGCATCTTCGAATGCACGGCTGCGGCAGGAACACCGAAAGAGCCGCGAAGCATTAGCGCGATATTCTCGGCGTGTTCGATGCTTGCAGCGAAGATCATCCAAGAACGGCGTTCGTAACCGTAGTTCACGACTTCCTGAAGTGCCGAGTACGTGATTGCGCTGTTATTGATTGCGCGATTTAGCGCGCTTTCGTTGAAATCTCCGGTCGACGCCGAGATACCGACGCCAGTTAGCGGTAATTCGGTTGCAGTCTTCTTGGATATGACCGGCGAAAGGTAGCCTTCGGCAATAAGCCGGTTGAAGCCTTCAAGCGTGCATAGGTTGTAAGCAACATCGGTTGCAATGTTGCCGTTCGTTAGATGACCTAGACCCATTCGGTAAGGTGTTGCCGATAGAAGAACAATCTTAAGATAGGGATTTAGCATTGTGAGCGCGGTTAGAAACTCTTGATATTGAGTTTCGGCGTTCGGTGAAACTAGGTGTGCTTCGTCGATAACGCAAAGATCGCGGTAGCCGAACGCGCCGCCATGCTTCACCATCGACTTTATACCGCCGAAGATTAGCGGAGCATCGGTGACACGTTCGCCAAGTCCCGCGCTATGAATTCCTAACGGTGCATCCGGCCAAACGTCTCGCATTCTTTCGACGTTCTGCCCAATGATGTTCTGATCGTGCGTTGCGTTGATAATGCGTGTCTGCGGAAAGCGCAGCAGAGCGCGACGATTGAATTCGGCGACCCAATACGACTTTCCAGTTCCGGTCGGCAACGCGACGACAGGGTTCGCTTTAACGGGCGAACCATCGCGATTTGTCCCGCCTTTCTTGTCGAAGTAGTCGAACGTTGCGTTCAACGCTTCTTCAATATACCATCGTTCTTCGTACGGCATTAGACTATCGAATACCAATTATCGCAACCGGTCGCAATCACACCGTCCGGTATTGTTGCGTTGTGATAGTTGCAATACCAAGTCTTTCCGTCTTGCGGGATAGCCATGTTGCAGCTTCGACAGTTCTTTTCAGCAACCTGTCCTGCGTGGCAAATGCCTGCGAAGTGGCAATACTTGCAATCGAAGTAGGATACGCTTTCGGCGATCTTCGGCGGCGGAACCTGAGAAAGAATGATCTTTTCGGCCTTGTGAAGTTGATAGGCCGCGTCGTTCCAATCAAGTTCGACGATTTCGAAATAGAGTTCGTCGGTATCCTTGTTCACGGCGCAATAAATGCCGAACTTGATCCCTCGCGAATATCCGTATTGCGACATTTGACGGAAGTGTTCGGGCTTCGCTTTCTTGACGCCAGCCGGATTAGACCTAACAATGTCTGGCGTTTTCGAAACGACTTTGCCCGCAAGCTTCGTGTAAGACTTTTCGTTGTGCGTCTTGAATTCGCCAATCAGCCAATCGGCATAGTTGTAGCGTTCAGGCAGCTTTACAAGCGCGTCCAATGAGCCGCCATAATGACCGCCGCTTGACGCCATTCGGAATTGCTTGCCGGTTGCAGGGTCCGCTTCGTAAACTTCGCAGCCAATACCTTGCAATCTCGCGACGAAACGCGCTTCTTCCAAGTGACCGCGATTAAAGAGGCGAAGCATTCGAGCCTTGAACGGCTCTTGCTTAAGCCAACGAAATACGTTCCAGCTATAACGCCAGCAATCGCGCCCGATGATGGACGCGCCTAAGTGAGTTCGGGGCGCTTCGTGAAAAGCGACTAAGCATTCGGCGTCAACGTCCTTGCTGATCGTCCTGGCGAGTTGCTCGCGAATAATGTGGGAAGATAGATCAAGGAACATTTAACAGCCTTAGATAAAAAGGGCGACGGTTTCGACACCGCCGCCCTAATGCACGCTCTTCGAACTATTACGTTCTTGCGTGGATTTCGGTTAGCGCTGGCCCCAACCCGGCGTGCCGCCGCCAGTTGCGCCGCCCTGGGCACTCTGCCCGCCCTGCGCCCATCCAGCGCCGCCGCCCTGCTGCTGCGTGCCCTGGCCACCCTGGCCGGTGTTCTGGCCCCACGCGTTGCCCTGCGCACCCTGGGCACCTTGGCCGTTCTGCTGCTGGCCGTTATCCTGCGTCTGCGGGAAGCCGCCGCCCTGGCCGGTGTTCTGCTGCTGGCCACCGTTCGCGTTCGGATCGGGGAAGCCACCGCCGCCGTTCTGCTGGCCGTTCGGGAACCCGCCACCGCCGTTGTTCGGAAAGCCGCCGTTCTGCGTCGTCTGTCCCTGCATGGGTCCGCTTCCAGCCTTGCCCGGTTCGTTGCCGTTCACGTCGTACACGTTGACGATCTCGGTGTACTGCGGATTGTCCTTTTGCGGAGCAACTTCGACAATAAACGGCTTGTTGTAGAGTTCTTCGGTTTGCTGGAAACCGGGAACGCCGACGCAAGCGCAAACAGCGGCAAGCTGTCTATTGGCGATTTCGACAGCGACCGCCGACTTGTTGTGCAAGTTCAGACGCAAGTCCATGGATGCGCCCTTGTTAGGGCCATCGTAGGCGGTTAGGGTAAGGATCATCATCCCGCCGTCATTGTTCTTCGTCGGCGTAAGCTTGCCGTTCGTGACCGTCACCGGATGCTTACCAGCCGGAAGACCGCCACCGCCTGCAAAGGTCGGATCGTAAGCGGTAGCGTTGAACGCATATGCAACCATTTCGTCTAGTCCTTTAATTGAGTTATTCTTACGGCACTTATTCGCAACGTCTTGAAGAGCGTTCGAGAGATTATAGAACCGCTGCGCTAACTTGTCGACGATAACGATTTGTTCGTCAATACGAATGCGCTCTTGTTCTTCAAATACTCGCCTTCGCCCTGCCCTTATCTCTTCTAGCTTATCCTCCAATTCTTTGACCTTAGCGAATGCTGAAGTCATTTCGTTAAAGTTGCTGTTGTTCGTGCCGAGTTTGCGAAGCTTATCAATCTTGTCGACTAGCTTCGCTTCCTCGTCATCATTGAACACTGTTCCGCATCGCGACATATACGGATTGCCCACATTAGACGAACGGAACATCGCGATTGTAAATGTCGATCCCGCGCGATTTGTAGATCGCATCGGCAATTCGGTTCCAGCCATTGTCGGACGGAACCGGGATCACGCCCGAAATACCGTAGCGGTTGCCTGCGACATAGGAAGGTCGGCGATCGACACCCATGACACGCCCTTGGTTCATCGAATTCGCCTTGGCGAGTGCTTCGCCTTCGCCCTTCGTAATAAACAGCGGTTCGTGCAAGAACCCGACCATATCGGCCCATTGCGTAATCATTTCGCGCTTGCCGTAGTTCTTTTGGTTCTTCGGCGAATGCAGCAGCAAATCCCAAGTGTCGTATTCGCCGTGCGCTGGATCGATGACCTTGGCCGCGAAGACGTGGCACGTAATGATGATGTTGATACCGCCGTAGAGTGCGAGTTCGTCACACTCGCGAAGGAAGTCGGCGAACAGTTCGTTGGCGAACTGATAGGCTTTACCGTAGCCGCCTAGCGCCGCTTCCATCGTAAGCGCGGTTGCGTTTTTTTGGCTGAACTTCGGATCGCGACGCAACACGCTATCGTGTATCATGCGTTCGAGCGCTGAAGCACTGTCGAAAGCCAGGGTTGCAAAGCGGAATGTTCCAGCCTGCGCCGCGCTCTTCACTTCGCGCACAAGAGCCATGACTTCTTCGAAGGTGTTCAGCATCGGCGTTTTCGCAACGTTCATCGCAGCGTAACCGATTTCGAGCGGCACAAGCAACGTCTTGGGTGCGTTGCAAGCCAGTGTCGTCTTGCCGATCTTCTCGACACCCGAAACAACAATGCGCTGCCCCATGAATGAGACGCCTTCGGACACGTTGCTAAGGAAGTTGCTGTCACTTCCGATGCTTGAGCCGAACGGGTTGTTACCCTGGGTTTGCTGCCCGATGCCCATTGCTGCGAAAGGGTTCGTCATAGTTTCACTTTCCATTCGCTAGATATTTGTCGTAATTGTCGGATCGCTCGAACCAATCTTCAATGTTGCCTAGCGCTCTTGAAGCTTCCTTAGCTTCGTCGCGCATTTCGGCAAGGATATCGACGATATAATTTTGGTTTGTGAGTTCGACAATACGTTCGCGGGTTTGAGGGCCTAGCTGATGGAAGTCCTTGCCGCCTATCAGTTGCGCCATTTCGTTTAGGTCTTCGACTTCAGGAAGCGACATGATCTATCCTCGAAAGCAGCATACGTTGGCCTGCGGTATGCTAGCGCAGTTTGTCGACTTCTAACGCGAATGAGCAACGCGGTTGAAGCCAGCCCTTGCGACCCGTAGCTTAGCCGTTAAGGCCAGCCTTGGGAGCCTTGATTTCGAGCGAACCGGTTGCTTCCTTCGTCGTAACCAAGCCTTCGACAAGGGCCTTGACCTTCTTGTCGATAGGGTCGGCGGCATCCAGCTTTTTGAACTCGGACTTCACGAATTCAGGCGTCCACTTGATGCACCGTTCGAACAGCAGCTTGCCGCGATCGCCGAGTTCTTCGGCCTTGTCTTCGGCTTCGTCGACCTGATCGTTCGTCGCGGTGATGTTCGTGGTAAGCTTCTTGCCGAACTTCAGCGTAAAGCCGTTGTTCAACTCTTGATTGTTCATACCTTCCTTCGCCGAAGGTCCGAACGCGAATGCCTGCGCAGCCTTGCGCGCTTCCATTTCGGTTTCCTTGGCCTTTGCAAGAAGGTCTTTGGCTTCATCCCAAACCTTCAGCAGCGCGTCACGCTTGGCAAGCCAGTTCGGATTGTCGAGTTGCGGCGCGTAGTTCGGCGCGTTCACGTCAAATTCGACAGCGGGGGTGTTCTGCGGCCAACCCATAATACAATGTCCTTCCTTGATTTCGCCCGGTTGCCGATCGGTTCGTTAGACTTTCCAACCCCCTTTGAGAGAGAAGAACCGAACCGATCGGTTCGGCTCTTGTGCGCCGGGAACGATCAGCGGTCAAGCCTCAAAGTTGGGGTTGCATAAACTTTTGTAGAGGCTAGTTTGCCGCCGAACTCCAACCTTGGGCGATCCATGACAGACACAACCACTTGTGCCCCGTTGCTTGAGCGGACACTAGACCTTGTTCGAAACGCGCCGAGAACAGTCACTTATCAGATGATGGCCGATCAATGCGGCGTTTCGGTTGGCTGGGTGTCGAAGTTCGTCAACCGCCATATCGAAAACCCTGGCATCGTGACTGTTCAATGCCTGCATGACTATCTCTCGAATGTGGGCAAGTAAGCGTGACGCATACGTTTCATAGAATACCGGACGAACTCAAAGCTTTGGTTCAATGGATCGTTTGGCGTTACGAAGAAAGCGAAGGTAAGAAACCAACGAAGGTTCCTTACTCGCCTTTGTTCAAGACACATGCCGACGTTCAAAAGCCTGCAACATGGGCAACGTTCGACGAAGCTGTTGCCGAATTCGAGCAAGCGAAAGGCCAATGGAACGGCATTGGCTTCGTCTTCACGCGCGATGACGAATATAGCGGTATCGATCTTGACGATACGGAAGGCGATCAGACTGCGTATCAGCGGCAGTTGAAGATATTCGAAGTCTTCCAATCGTACACCGAACTAAGCCCTAGCGGCACCGGCATTCACATCATCGTGAAAGGCAAGGTTGATCGCGGTCGGCGTCGGTCGAAGATCGAAATCTATCCGCATGAGCGGTTCTTTACGATGACCGGCAACGTTTATCGTGATCTTCCGATCAACGAACATGGCGAAGCGCTTCAGCTTCTCTATAACGAAATGGGCGGTCCCGCCGACATTCACGACAATCAAACCGATCAGCCTGAACGCGAAGACGACGCAACCGTTATGTCGCGCATGTTCGAGGCGGTGAACGGTGATAAGGCGCGTGACCTGTATGAAGGCCGCTACGATACCTATTACGAAAGCCAGTCCGAAGCCGACTTTGCGCTTGTCGATATCATTGCGTTCTACACGCAGAATAGGTTCCAAATCGTACGCATCTTTCACACGTCGGCTCTAGGCCAGCGTGATAAGGCTAAGCGTATCGATTATATGTATCGGATGATTAACCGGGCGTTCGATCGCCAGTTGCCGCCGATCGATACCGAAGCGTTCCGAATTGCTATCGATGATGCGATTGCAGCGAAGGCCGAAGCCGAACGCAAATCGGCGGCGCAGGAAGGACCAAACGCCGCCGATACCGTTGGCGTTAAGCAACCGGGCGCGGTGCAATCCAACGGCTCGCTATCAATGGCCTACGATCCTGCCCGCGTCAACCCGCCAGGGCTCGTCGGGGAGATCGCCGACTTCATTTATGCCGCTGCGCCCCGTCCGGTGTACGAAATCGCCCTGGCTGGGGCGATCGGGCTTGTCGCGGCTGTTGCCGCCAGGGCCTACAACGTGAGCGGAACGGGCCTTAATCAGTACATCATGCTTCTTGCGCCTACAGGCACCGGCAAAGAGGCAATCAATCGTGGTATCTCGAAACTGTTCAACGCTGTTCTCCCAAGCGTTCCGCAATCGGGAAAGTTCATGGGACCGGGCGAAATCCGAAGCGATGCCGCTTTGTTGAAGTGGCTATCGCGCGAACAGTGCATTCTTACCATCGCGGGCGAAATGGGTTTGCGGCTCAAGCAAATGTCAGCGCCAAACGCGAACAGCCACGAAATCGGGCTTAAGAAGGTGTTGCTCGATTTGTATTCGAAATCAGGGTTCGGCGAACAGCTTAACCCGATGGCGTACAGCGACAAGGACAAGAACACCGACGTTATCTTTTCGCCATGCTTTACGATGATAGGCGAAAGCACGCCTGAACGCTTTTACGAAGCGCTTGACGAAGGCATGATCTACGAAGGTCTTCTTCCTCGCTTCACGTTTATCGAATATGATGGCCCTCGCCCTGCACTGAACAAGGGTGCATGGAATGCCGAACCGACATTCGGGCTTGTCGAGAAGCTTGGCGCACTCATGGCGCATTCGCTCCAACTTCAAGCGGCTGGCAAAGGCTTGCACGTCGCAATGTCATCCGAAGCCGATCAACTCTTCGACGCATTCGATAAGTATTGCGATGAAATGTGGAACGCTAAGAACTCCAACGAAATCCACAAACAGCTTTGGACGCGTGCCCACGTTAAGGCCATGAGACTAGCAGGAACCGTCGCGGTCGGTTGTGACATGGACAATCCAACGATCGATAAGCACACCGCACAATGGGCGACCGATCTAATCGTTAAGGATGTGCTGCGTTTGATTGGCAAGTTCGAACGTGGCGAAGTTGGCGAAACCAATCCGTTCGGTGCCGACGAAATGAAACAGCTTGAAGACCTTATTAAAGCCTGGGTCAAAATCGTTCGCGATCCTTATGCCGAATGCGCAAAGAAGTACGGCTTGCTCGATACGATGCACAAGGATGGGGTTGTCACGATCACCTGTCTATCTCGCTATGTTTCTAAACTCGCTTCATTTCGGAAAGATCGCGCCGGTTCGGCTAGAGCGCTTGACCGTGCATTAAAGCATCTTTTGGACGGTGACGAGATCGGAGAACTACCGAAAGATCAGTGCGAAACGAAGTATGGTCCTAGAGCGCGTTCGTTCGCTATCAAACGTCCCGCTCGCTTCATTCTCGAATAGGATAGAGTAGGATAGCCGGTTGGATGGCTAAGTGATTGATATCATTGCAGTAGGATAGAATAGGACAATAGGATAAGCATATGTGTGTCCCTCGAACTCCTGGCTGTCCTTAAGGGTCTAAAAAAGGAGATATTAGTATCCTATTATCCTATTTATCCTATTGGTATATATTTCAATGACTTAGCAATCTTACTGACCATACTATTCCATCCTATTGGCTGAAATCCGCCATTTCCTGTCGAAACACAAGGAAACTAACGAAATGTTCATCGAAACTAACGCATATACCAACACGGGCGAAATCGAACCAACTTTGTTGAACGTAGATCGCGTGTTACGCTTCGTTCCTGGCCATGTAGATAACTGTTACGCAATTTACGATGTGAAAGGCGACGACTTCATAAAGCTTGCCGAAAGCCTAACATCGATCCGCGATAAGATTAAAGGAGTTTAACGAAATGTTGATCGATCCAGCCGAAGTCATCGCGAAGTGTGAGGAAATGTCCATGACTGCACTAGCACTTGCTCGAAATACGAGAGACGAGCGCGATCGTAAGTATTGCGAAAGCTTGGCAGGTGCATACGATCATTGCATTGCCATGTTGCGGGGAACCGACCGAAGCGGACCCGAATACGAAGCTATCAAGAAGCGCTTCGAAGAGGGCGATTTCAGTTGACAACCGAAATTCTCCGAACTAGATAAGGGATAACGAAACGGAGCAACGAACATGACGATCGTTTATCAGGTTGGAACACGCGAAGCCATCGAAGCCGAATTCGGTATCGACGTTCAGCACGCCGCCGCGATCGTCCAATTCGTTGACGACGAAGTTTATCAATGGTTCCCATGCGAGAACGTCGAAGCCGCAAAGGTCGAAGTAGAGGAAATGACAGACGGCAAGGTGTTCTACCTGTGACCTTCGCCGAGCAAGTCGCAGTTGGCGTTGCAATGCTGATGGTCCTGGCATTCGTGCTGGATCGCATCGCCCGTTAATGTGGGCATCTAGGAAGGACAAAATATCATGAAACTGCACGCAACAGTTAGCTGCCCGCAACGTGGCGTTTACGTTGTCGAATTCGATTTCCTTAGCCCGAACGGCGTAATCGATAGGCAAATGCCTTGTTTCTCGCTGCCTGCCGAAAGCTACGAACACGCTAGAGCGATCGAACAGGCTTACGCTAATCCGCCGAAGGTGAAGGGGTAATCAATGCGACCGAATGTTGAAAACATGATGCGCGCTGCCGTATCGCTGCAAGTCGCTGCTATAAAGTTTGGCGAAGACGATACCGAAGTTCAGGCGGACGCACGACAGGCGATCACCGAAATGCGAGACGCGATGAACGCAATGCAAGCGAACCTTGCAAGCATGATGCGAGCAAGCGAATTTCGTCGGCATGGAAAGAAATCGACAAATGCGCCGCAATTGCTGAAACAGGCGCTTGACTAACACCGAAGTCGAGCGTAGATAGAACTTGTCACTTGGATAAGGACTAGACGAAATGCTTACCATTCGCACCGCCGCTGAAATCCGCAACGAAGTCGCTAAGCTGCCTCTGACTTCGCCCGAACTGTTCGCGCAATTCGTCAAGATGGAATGCGCCTTTGAAGCCGGTCGGGTTAAAGGCTATCTCACTGGCAAGATCGCGCCCGTTCGCGCCGTGTATGGCGACTGGAACGCCGATGCGTTCGAACAAACGATTGCGATCAATAAGCGCATTGCCGCTATCGGTGACGTGGTTCGCAAGCGTCTTGAAAAGGAAACAGCCGAATGAGCCGCTTTGATTTGCGCAAGTTCAACACAGGGCAGGCTAAGCGAAGGCTTAAGCCTGCTGAAGTTGTTACGCCGAACTGCCGAAGCCTTCGAGACAATGACGAATGGGTGTGCCCCGAACGCGGTTGCGGCCTGCGTTGGGGCGTTGGCGAACGTCGCCCGTTGAACTGTCCGCTTAAGGGTAAGCCGAAATGACCGAAACTGAAGCCGAGCGCGAGAAGCGCGCTGCGCCGTATGGCCGCAATCGCAATGGCGTACCGAACAGGCCGAACGAAGCTTGCGTAATCACCGTGCAATGCACGAACAAGGCGCTTGCGATCGAATGGGCTGCTTACATCATAGAACAACAGAAAGTTCTTAGCGCATTGCCGCTCGCAAAATTAAGAGTTGAAGATTGGCCTGAATAGCCGTTGACAACGAACACGCCGAAGCGTAAGCCGAACTGACAACAGCACAAGGATTTGGCTGCAATGAGTGTTAAGCAAGTACGCGAAGAACGCGAAAAGCGCGAAGTCCGCGCTGCTGAACGTGCCGCCGCAATTGATCCAATGTGGAAAGGCGAAGTTTATGCCGATGGCAATAGCGTTAAAGGGCGATATCCTGAAGGATGCTTGCCACGAGCCGAAGTGCTTGTACGTTGCGAAAGCCATTGGGATGCTTGCCTTGTCATTCTCGCATATGGAAAGGGCGAACAATGAAGATCGCGCCCTACATTCACCGATGCACCATCCGAACCGGACCGCTTGAAGGTAACAAGAGCGCGACCGAAGTGACGCCCGTTGAATTCGAATTCGAAATGACGTGCGAGCATTGCGGCGAACTTCTCGCGCCGGGGCACAAGATGGTGGCACATCTGTACGCCGAACTGTTGCAGGGCGAAGACTGATGGCCTTCGAACAGTTCAGCCACAACAGCGAAGACACGATCTATCATCAAAAAGACGAACACGGCTTTAAGTTCGCTTTCCTCGTCGTGTCCGAATACTTCGAAACCCCTAGCCATGGCGTAACGATGGTGTTAGACGAAATCGTTGAACACCTGAACGCCAAGCAAGCTGAAAGCGAAGAAGATGAACTTTGACGAAGCCATGAGCGAAGCCGTACAAGGCGCACGCGTAACCTGCGACTATCTCGGCGCTGGCGTGTACGTCGACTATCAGTTTAGCGGCTGGCGTATCAATCAACCGAACGGCATGGCGTCATCGGGCTTTGGCTTTCGTGACGAACACAAAGCGCAGGAATGGCGTATCGTCTGCAACGAACATAGTTGGGTCGAAGGGGCCGAAGGTGCATTCGCAGGCTTTACGCATCACTGTTCGCTTTGCGGCGTCGAAGGCAATCCCGAAGTTCCCAAGCCGAAGCCGAACGTATGGGGACGCCCGCGTATTGCGTTGGGCGAAGCTGGCGTGCCTGAAGGATCGACGCTTTACGCTTCGACGAAAGGCGGCGGGAAGTCGTATTCGGGCAACATCAACCGCGACTTCGGCAAGATGGCAGCGCCCGCCAAGCCGTCCAATGTGGGCACCGCTGCACCGCTGTCTGGCCTTGCTCTAGCCCGCCTGGAACGTGCCAAAGCCGCCGAGCCATTGCCTACCCCTGATAAGCCTGCTAGGCCATGGGGAGCGCCAGCGGCTAAGCCATGGGGACCGGGCAAGTGAAAGTAATCGTGTTCGTTGTTCTCGTCGTTCTAGTTTTGAACGTTTATAGAGTGATTGACAGAAAATGATTACTCACGAACTGAAAGTTCATCCGCAATTCTGGCAAGCGACGAAACGTTGCGAAATGCCGTTCCAAATTCGCCGAAATGATCGTACCTTCAAGGTCGGCGACATTTGCGTATTGCGCGAGTATGATCCGAAGTTCGGCTATGTCGACCGCTACCAAAGCGTTGCCTTCCCAATCACCTATGTCTTGCATCACGAAGATTTCCCGAACGGGCTTCAACCTGGGTTCGTCGCACTAGGCTTTGGCGTGCTGTCAATGCTGGATGATGGAAGGTAACGCCGATGATTACGCATGACTTCGAAGGATCAACGCACCACTTTGGACCGCCGAAGGGTATGGAAGATCGTTGCGGTTGGCTGCATGTCTTCCACAATGGAACGCACGCCGTATCAGCATGGAAGCCTAGCCCCGAAGACTTGGCGCGGCTGAACGCTGGCGAAAGTGTGTTCTTGTCGGTGCGATCAGGATCAACGCCCGAATTCGTGCCAGGGGAAGACGGCGGTCATGTGATCTTGCACCCTGTCGTGCATCCTGTTTTCGTCGGCCTTGAAGCTGATACGAAGAGCGTTGTCGAAGGTGACGGCGGCGAGTTGTGGTGAAAAAACCCGCTAAGTATCATCGGAATGGCCGGTTAGTCATGCAGGGTCATGACGTGTACGCCGATGCCAAGAACGAAATAGCAGCCGCTACGATCGTTGACGCGTTAGAGCGCGCAACGGGTCGCATACCTAAGGAAGAACCGAAATGAGCCTTGCCGCGTTTATCGTTTTCTTAGGTATTGATGCTTATCGTCGGCATTGCATCATGAAGGACAACGAACACCAATGAGCCCCGAACAACTCGCATCGGTCAACGCCGAACACTCGCATCAGCGCGCATTGTTCGCATGGTGCAACATCGCCGAACGGTTCGGGTTCGATCTTGCTTGGGATGAACGCACCTACGAAACCGGCGCACTTGCGCAGTTCGTCGAAGGCGGATGCAACGCCCACATGGCGATGCCTGTTCCCGAACTCAAGTGGTTCCACGCGATCCCGAACGGCGGTCCTCGCGATGCGATCACCGCTGGCAAGCTTAAGGTCGAAGGCGTCAAGAAGGGCGTTCTCGATTGCTTCTTGCCATTGCCGATGGAAGAACCGAAAAATAGCAACTTTGCGACTTTGACAACGTATTGCGGTCTTTACATTGAACTGAAGCGTCCGAAGACCGAGAAGGAAGGCGTGCGCAAGGCGAGGATCATCGATCAGCAAGGCGGTACGCTGTCACCTGAACAAACTGAATTCGTCGCTTATGCGCGCGGTGTTGGCTACGCTGTTAGCGTCTGCTATCATTGGCGAAGCGCTGCGGATGACCTACAATCTTATATCGAAGCTGTACGAAATAGTCGTTGACAGCCGAATAAGCTGAAGTTATCTGTTGTGTGTCACTTGGATAAGGGCTAAACGAAATGGTACGTTCTGAAAATCTTCGCATAGCGTTGCAAATGCATCGTGGATCGCTTCGCGCAACAGCTATGCTGTTCGAAGTCGAAGAAGGTTCGGACGATCCGCGCGCGATCCAAGGTGGCGGCGGTCGCAGCGAAAAGCTTTACAAGATTATTCGCGGTTCAAAGCGTCGTATTGACTTCTACGTCGCTGCCCATAAGAACCGTTATGACGAAGAACTGCTAGTTCGCTATCGTCCATAACTTCACCTGGAAAGGGAAACAACATGGCATTCATCGCAATAACCTATGTCAGCACTCAAGACGCGTGCGACAAAGCCTATCGATACTTCCGGCGCAGTAGCAAGCTGTCGAAGTACAAGCGTATCGGTCGAGGGCATTACGAATTCACCTTCCACGTTCCAACTTTGTGGACGCGTCAAGACGTGGAAGAGACGTTTCGCATTGCGTTTGCCGGTGTAAAATATTCGCCACCGATAATCGAAGAACTGCCTATCGACGTAACACCCGAACCGTCGAAGCCTACGCCAGCCGAAGCGATGAAAAACCTAAAGCTTCAGATGGCCGAAGCGGATTACATTTTTGATCCGAACCGCGAACATAAGCCGCTCGACACCTTTCCGAAGTGCATTCCTGGCGCAGCGCGTGTTTCGCCTGCTATGGCGATCGATCCCGCAACCGGCGATTATTGGCGATCGTCGCAACCCGAATATTGGGATTGCGCAGCACAAGGATGGCGCGAAGTCGTCACGTTCAGCGACAATCAGGAAGAAATTCGTCAAGCTAACATTCGCCGTTGTATGCAGCGCGCGAATAATCTTCGTAATGCAATCGAACTTGATAAGGGGAACTGAAATGGCACGCAACACTTGCCTTGAATGCAATGGTCGGGGAACCGCCATGCCTTATCGCACCATGGCCGAAATACCGGGATCGCCGTACAACACCTTGGCTTGCGAACGTTGTGGCGGAAGCGGCAAAGTTGGTAGCGCAGCGAAGGGGTTTACGATCGGTGTTCTTTGCAGCGCCGTGGCCTGGGCCGTTATCTTTTGGATCGCAGCGCAATGGGCCTGAAACACGCAGCACGCGATATCCGCAACTCTCGCATCGATGTTGCTTCGACTATGGAAGCAATTGTCACAATGCGAAATCTTTCCGAAGGCAGCGAACGTGCGCAACTTCGCGCTGCTGCAATCCACGTCGAACACGCAATACGAAATCTTGATGCTGCGTTGTCGAAAGTAACGCCTCGTTAAGAGTTGGCCGCTATCAGAGAACTACCGAAACGCACAAGGAATTGGCGAAATGATCTACTCTGAAGCGGCCTACTTCGACGGCTACCACTATGCCCACATCGTAGCGTACGAAGAGCATAAGCAAACCGAACGCAATCGCATCGCTGCTGCGAAGCGCGCCGCAATTCGCGGGCTCTACAAGGAACGGTCGGTGAAGTTCGAAAGCCCTGTTCACGCCATGCACGCCGCCATCGAAACCCGCTACGCGATCCGCTCTTGCGCCTAATGTGGGCACCGTGCTACTTCCTGGCTTGTCAATAGCTAGTTAGGAAAAAGACATGCCTTCCCAAATCCCCGATAAGGGCACCGTCAAGACACCGGGCGGTTACGACGCCGTTGTTCAGGCCGTTATGCAGGTCGACGAACAGGGCAATTACGCTGGTGGCGGTTCGGGGGCTGCTTCGTCTGATCGCGAACTTGTCGTTACGACGTATATTGTGAAGAATGCGTTTAGCGGCGCTTCGGTTGGCGATACGATCACTTCGACACGCGTGCTCGACGTTTCTGGTGCGATCCCTTCGACTGTTTCGGTAATTTGGCGCAACGAAACGACAATGGCCGATTTGGTTATTGCTCCGAGCGGTGCCGATCTTACGGTTGCAGGCCAGCCGGGTTTGACTGATGCGCAGTTGCGTGCGAGCCCTCTTGCTATTGCAGGCGGGGCTTTCGGTGCGACTAACGACACAACAGCCAGTTCGGATACTGGCACCTTTAGCTTGCTTTCTTTGTTTAAGCGTCATTTGCAAAAAATGACTTCGTTGATTGCTTTGTTTCCGGCTTCGCTCGGTGCAAAGACTTCGGCGGCTTCGTTTTCGGTTGTTCCTGCAAGCGATGCTTTGTTCGGTGTTGCGGGTAACGTGGCTAGCGGAGCGGCAGACGCAGGCAATCCGGTAAAGGTTGGCGGTCGATACGCAGCTACTTTGCCGACGATGCTTGACGGCCAGCGTGGCGATCTAATGCAAGATAGTCGTGGCGGCTTGATTGTTTCGATTGCGCAAGGCGGTCAATCGGTATCTGTAGGTTCGCCGACTGATGCTGCAACTAACGCCCGAAACGCGCTTTCGGTTTTCTCTTTCGGTGCAAATTTCGACGGTACTGTTTGGCAGCGCCAGCGTGGCGACACTACCGGAACTTACATGGTCGGCAACGTTGGTTCCGGCGTTGCTGATGTTGGCAATCCCGTTAAGGTTGGCGGAGTAGCTTCGACCAATCCTGCTTCGGTTACAAGTGGCCAGCGTTCTGATCTTTGGTTGTCTCTTAACGGTGCCGCCATGGTTTCAGGCCTCGGATTGGCCGGCTCGGACGGTTCGCCCAATACAACATTGCGTGGTATTCCGGCAGTCAATTCAACAAATAACGGTCATTTGATTGTTGCGCCTTACAACTTTAACGGAACCGCTTGGGATCGTCAACGCGGTGATGTTTCGGGCATCTACACGGCGGGAGCGGTTTTCTTCACTGAAATGATTACACCCCTTGCTGTTGGCGCATCCTTTACAGGGGCTAATCGTAACAACGGTGGTGTTGCTGGCGGTGTTGGTTCTCGGTTCAATTTCTTCGTTGCAGAAGCTTTTACCGATGTTGCGGGATCTACGCTAATTGTTGAGAAATCAACAAATGGCGGCACTTCATATCAAATTGTTGGCAGCATTGCGCTTTCAGCGAATACTTCCGTTTCGCTTAAAGTTCCTGTTACCGCCGCCGACTATCGCACTAGACTTACCGCCCAAACCGGTTCGGCGCAAACTTTGGCGCGTCTAACTAGCGCCTACACAACCGCTTAACGGGAGTATTTAGTTATGTTCGATCCAAGTTGCGCGCATGTTACCATCGGGAACAAGCGCTATCAGGTTTTGAAGCCTGAACAGTTCGAAGACTTCGTTATGGGCCAGGATGACGACGGTAACGATATCGTCGAAAAGGTTCCGCTTCCCCGCGAATGGGACGAAGAAGCGACTATGGCCCTTGTCAACCGGGATCATCCGCCAGCCAAGCCGCAGGAACCGGAAGAGCCCACGTTTCAAGATGTGAGTTCGTGATATGGCTGCGCTCACTGATGGCAAGGAAATGTCAGTTGGCGCGGTTTACGTCGGCGACGTTACCCTTTCGTACAAGGCTCTTCTCGCGGTCGGCGCAAGCAACCGGCATGTTTCGGTTGCTTGTCCTAACGTCAAGGCAGGGGACAGCCTTTCCTTTCGACCGATCAATGGGTTTCCCGATGGCTACAATATCGGTGCCCCTTACTGTCTGACTGATGGCACGATCACGGTTCCTGTTTCGCACCCGGCGCTTGTGCTTAATCAACAGTTCGATATCACCGGCAAAGTTTATCGCATTATGACATAATTTTCCGCCTTGACGGCAAATTGTGACAGGTTTAACCCGGTTGCCTCAACAGCAGCCGGGTTTTTCTATGCGCGATAAGTTCCTCGAAATTAACTTCCAAGAGAAGACCCGCGTTGTAATCGATCAAGCGAATATGATTATCGCTGATTACGCCGAACAAGGCTTCAGCCTAACGGTTCGCCAATTGTATTATCAGTTCGTTGCCCGAAATTGGCTGAAGAACACAAAGAACAATTACGAACGGCTCGCCTCTATCGTCGACGATGCTCGCAAGGCTGGCTGGATCGATTGGACTGCGATCGTTGACCGAACTCGCTTCTTGCGCAGTATCGACAATTGGCCGAACCCTGTCGAGTTCATGAAGGACAACGTAAACCATTACGCCGAAGACGTGTGGCGCGATCAGGACTATTACGCCGAAGTGTGGATCGAAAAAGACGCGCTTATCGGTGTTGTCGAAAACGCCTGCAATGCGCTGCGTGTTCCGTACTTCGCATGTCGTGGCTATCCGTCATCGTCTGAACTCTATCGCGCTGCGCAGCGTCTTCGCCGCAAGCGTGCGCAAGGCAAGTGGCCGATCGTCTTCTATCTCGGCGATCATGACCCTAGCGGGCGACACATGGGCGTGATGAACGCGCCCGAACTTATCGAAATGTATTCGCGTTCGGCTGATATCGAAATCACGATGATCGCCCTTAACCGCGATCAAATCGATCAGTACCAACCGCCTGAAAACTACGCGAAGGAACACGATGCGCGTTACGGCTGGTATGTCGAAACAACCGGCCTAGACGTTGGCTGGGAACTTGACGCGCTCGAACCAAAGGTTATTGACGAACTTGTTCGTTCGCACGTTGAAGGCATCCTTGACCGGCAAGACTTTGACGCTAAGCTAGCCGAAGAAGCGCACAACCGAAAGCGTATCGAAGACGTTACCGAACAATTCGACGATATCACGGCAAACTTGCCGATGATCCGGCGCTATCTGGCGAACCGCACGCCTGATATCGACGCAATGTTATTGCGGGGAAGGTAAACCATGGGAAAGTATCAAAATAACGGCAAAGAAGTGATCTTTTGCGTCGTCGCTGACAATGGCGGGCATTGCGAACAGATTGTTCACATTGCCGATGCGAGGGACGCCGAAGCGGCGCATTTCTTGCAGAAAGCTGCGAACGACTTTTACGATTACATGGGCGAAGCGGACAGCACTAATTCGACCATCTGGCGTCCGCAGAACGTTCACAGGGACAGCCTTGTTGCCAATCTTCGCAGCGTGATCGAACTTGCCGACGTGCTGAACTTGACGAAGAAGCTTCTTGTTCGCGGCAAGTCGCCCGAAGACCTGGGATATCAGCCTGTCAAGCTGCATGAAAGCTTGGCGGTCGAGTTCGATCCTATGAACACCGACGAAAAGACGCTGAACGTTGTTCACGGCGCGCTGGGCGTTATCACCGAAGCGGGCGAAATCGCTGAAATGCTGCTGTCGATTATCGAAGGTGAACCTATCGACGATACCAACGTCATCGAAGAAAGCGGCGATGTTCGTTGGTATATAGCACGCATGTTGCGCGGCATCGGCAAGACTGATCGCGATTGCGAGCGCGTCAACATCAGCAAGCTTCGCGGTCGACATGGCGAAACGTTCAACGCCGAACGTGACTGGAACCGCGATCTTGCAGCCGAACGCAAGCGCCTGGAAGCGGACGCCGGAACACCGCTGTTCGAACGCCTTTTCACAAACGAAGCTGAAGCGGTCGAAGCGCAGAAAGTCGAAACCGACAAGCTGTTCGACGAACGCACGAAGGCAGGCGATGCGATCAGCGATACGCCGAACGGTGGCGAGAACGTCGGCGATCCTAAGGCGATCGTACGGGCGCAGATGCAAGGCGATCCCCTGCCCGAACCACGTACCGCCGACATGGACGCCCTGGCCACCGCCGAGCGCGCGGGACAGCCTTCGCCATCCAATGTGGGCACTTCGTCCCTGGAACGTCCGATTGGCGATATGAAGCCGGTTTCCCCTGGCGGCATTCGCGGCTAGGATCGCTAGGCCCGGTTGAAGCGTTGTGCCGATACCGGGCCTTTCGAAAGGAATAGTAATGGCTACGAACACGAAGCCGACAACGGCAATCATCGACGGCAAGCCGCTGAAGCCGATCGGCGATGAAGTCGAAAGCAATCACAACACGCTTGATCCGGCGCAGCCGATGCCGCTGGCGCAGATCACCGACGATCGTTATAAGAAGCCGGATTACAATCCGCAGCGTCGACCGGGTAGCTTCGCGAACGTTCAGTCGGATACGACGATGAACGCGAAGGACAGCGAAGCACTTGTCGACGAGAAGGGCGATCGTCCTTCCGCCGCCGAAGTCGAAGCGGGCGAGAACGATCCGCGCGCCGGGACCGAGACGCAAGAAGAAATGGACGCCGAAACCCCCGGCAAGTAAAAGCGAGTGACGCGGACATGAACGAACTGCCTAACTCTGAACGTCTCGCAGCGATACAAGCGAACGTCGATAAGCTGAATTCATGTCCGCGTCATGAGTTTAACCCTGCAATTCCCGGCATTGAACAAGGTGTCGGCGCAATGTTCGGTCAAAAGATCGAATGCAAGCGTTGCAACGGCAAAGCTGATTTGCTGTACGTCAATGCGTATATTCGCGGCTACGAAGCCGCAGGAAAAGACGGAAACGATATTCTACCGGGATGGAAGCCTAAAGAGCTAAAGCGCCGGTTCTTCAAGGGCGATGACGAATGACCGAAGCTGAACTTCTAAGTATGTCTCTGCATGTCGACGTAAACGGCAATATGCACGCCGTACCGCATATCGAAGCTACAACGTTCAATCCTGGCAGCATCAGGGACGCCGAGCGGCTTCTTGCGTCAATGCGCTATGTCACGAATGTCAATAGCATTACGCCCGATTTCCGCGCTCTTATTGCATCAGCGCAGCTTATGTTCAAAGTGCTGTACGAACATCAGCAGATATTTGAAGCCCTCGTTAAGATCATGGACGAAGGCGGGCAGGACGAAGTTTCCATGGCGCTAACGCAGCATATGACTGCGAACCAACTCGCGAGACGTGCGGCTATCGAAGGGCCTGAAATTTTGTTGGGCAACTCGAATTAGCTGTTGACGCAATCCGAAGATCGAATTAGACCTTCTCTTGTCGGGCCGAAATGCCCACAATCAAGGAAGGACAATTCAGTATGACGAAGAAGGATTTGGGCGTTCTGGCGGTTCTCGTCTCGGCAATGACCGTTGCGGCAACGCCGTTCCACATGGCCACCGCCAAGGACCTGGGCAAGTTGGTTGACGACGGTTTCGCCGAAGCCAACGACGAAATCAAGGACGGCGACAAGATCGCCACGCGCGCGACCGAAGCCGGTATCGCTGCCTGGAACGAAGCTTTCGCCCCGAAGGTCGCCACGATGGACCCCGAAACCGGAGCCGTCACCATCACCGATCCCGCCGTTTCGACGGGTGACAATAGCAATGCCGGAACCAACGAAGGTTCGACGGGCAACGAAGGGAACAACACTAACGTGTCCACCGCAGCAATCGCAGTCGTCCGCGCATCGGGCTTCGCACCTTCCATCGTTCGCGCCGGTCGCTCCGGTCGCAACCTGTACGACTTCGACAGCCTGAACGTCGGCGATATCATCTTCGTGCCGAAGACCGCCGAGCGCGAGAACCCGGCCAAGTCCCTGGCGTCGACCGTTTCGGGCGCGACCGCTCGTTTCGCCGAACCGACAGGCAACATGAAGACCGTGAACAAGACGATCTACAAACTCGGCGAAGACGGCAAGCGCCTGAAGGGCGACGATGGCAAGCTGATCGTCGATCGTGTCGAGCCGACCACGGTTCCCGAAACGCGCGAGACCCGCAAGTTCGCCATCGAACCCGTCGAAGCGGGCAAGACGTATGGCGATTACGTTGCACCCGGCGACGGCGCGGTGATCTACCGCAGCGCGTAAGCCGGCCCTTTCCCCGCCCCATGGGGAGCCGAGCCCCGTCGACCTTAAGTGGTTGGCGGGGCTTTCCTTTTGCACGCTCTAGCGCTATCTGTTGGTTAAATTTTTCGGGGCCTGCAACGATGGATCACGTATATATGTTCATTTGTGGCGGCATCGGTGCAATCATCTACGGTTTTCCGATGTATTTGCAGTCACGCCGCGATGAAGAACTAAAACCCGACGCGCTTTTTACGTTTATCTTCGTGATCTTCGTCGGTTCGGTTATCGGTGGCCTGTTTACTCCGGTCATCGGCAACTTCGAACTGTGGGGCTTCAATCTGAAGTTCCTAGAACGTTATCCGTTAGCAACGGCAATCGGAATAGTAGCTAACAAGCTTGTTCCGGTCTTCATTGATAAAGTTTTGAAGCGTGCTTCTTCAAACTGAAAGGCCCTAGCAATGATTAACGACACGATCGCAAGCGGCGTTATGCTATTCATTTCGGCTATGTTCGGCTATACGCGACACTTCTTGTTCGAGCCTAAGATGACGCACTATCCGCCTGCGCCAAAGTGGCTGTTAATCGTTTACTTCGGTTTCGCTACAGTGCTATTCTATCTGTCGATGAGTTTTCTTCACGCCGCTGCGTTCGGACCTTGGACAACCCCGCCGCAAGCTGGATCGCGCTTCACGATGATTTCGCTTGCGTTGCTGATCTATAAAGGATCGATGCTTTACAACGTTCTTAGGCAGCGCTACCCTGCCGAAGTTTGGCAGCGTATCAACCGCATTACGTCTGTTGTCGTCTGTTCGAAGAAGTGAGGCGTTATGGATAAGGTTGCATTCTACCGCCGAGTTCGTTCGAAGCTTGGCGCGCTTTCGCAATCGCAGGTTGACGGGTTCGAGCGCATTCTTGACGTGACCGAAGGTTCGCCGCTCGCTTACCGCGCCTACATGCTTGCAACGCCCTGGCATGAGACGGCGGCGACAATGCAGCCGGTTCGCGAAGCGTTCAAAATGTCGGAAGCGTGGCGCAAGAAGAACCTGCGCTATTGGCCGCATTACGGTCGCGGCGACGTTCAGCTTACTTGGCTGGGCAATTACGAACTTGCCGACAAGAAGCTTGCTGAAGCCGGTTTGATCCAACCCGGCGAACTCGTCGCCAATCCCGATTTGGCCATGCGCCCTGATATCTCGGCGTTCGTACTTCTTAACGGCATGACTGAAGGTTGGTTCACCGGCAAGAAGCTGTCCGACTATCTGCCGAAGAAGGGTGTTGCAACGCGTGCGCAGTACATTCAAGCGCGCCGGATTATCAACATTCTCGACAAGGCCGATCTCGTCGAAGACTACGCGCAAATTTTCGAGCGCGCTTTGCGGGATGCTGGCCAGACAGCCTAATGTGGGCATTGCTTAAGCTTCCGATCTAGCATATGTCTTCGGCATGTCTTGGGATGCTTCTTCACCGCCGCCAATTTTAGAAGGCGAAGACGAATTAGCGCTTAAGCTTGAGTACGCACGGCTTACGCACAATCGCGCCGATCGTATCCGTACGGCGGGTTACGATATCTTCAAAGGCCCTGGCGAGTACGGTCGAGCAATGCAGGCCGCTATGTGGCGGCACGATCCTATTGTTCGTGATGAATGGGAGCGCTTGAGCCGCGACGATGGCGCAGCCGAGACGTTGCCGACCGAAACGGAATACAAGGCTTGGCTTTGGCGACAGGCGCAGACTGCGACCGATCCCAAGATTGCCCTTCAGTACGCAGAACTTTACGGCAAGACGCAAAATATCGTGCCTGTCGGTGGCAATACGAACGTCGCAATCAACGACAATTCAACGAAGAACATGTTGATCGTTCCGGCGATGCCGATCACCGACGAAGAGAAAGAAGTGGCTCGTCTTCGTACTGAACAGCGCCAAGCGCGCCTAATGCAACATGCCCGCGAACGTACTAGCGCGTAACACCGATCTAGGCGAAGTCGTTGGAGGCGGTTGGGCGGTTCTACCCGACACGTCGCAAGAAGACGCACTTACGACAGACGCTAACCACATTCTTTATCACGGTACGCGCGGCCCTGGTAAAACCGATTGTCAGCTTGTGCGCTTCGCGAAGAACGTCGGACTTGGTTACGGTAGCTACTGGCGCGGCGTGATTTTCGATCGCAAGTACAAGAACCTTGACGATCTTATCGCGAAATCCAAGCGCGTCTTTCGTGCGATCTTCGGCAAGCGCTGCAAGTTCCTCGAAAGCAAGGGCGACTATAAATGGGTTTGGGATACTGGCGAAGAACTGTTGTTCCGCCAGTTCTTGAAGGTCGATGATTACTGGAACTATCACGGTCAAGAGTTCCCGTTTATCGGTTGGAACGAACTTTGCAAGTATCCGAACGCCGAACCTTACGAAAGTATGATGAGTTGTAACCGTTCCTCTTGGACACAAGAGAAGAACGGCGTACGGCTAGAAAACGGTCAATGGAACTTGCCGCCGATCCCGTTGGAGTGTTTCAGCACAACGAACCCTTACGGGCCTGGGCACAATTGGGTTAAGGCTCGGTTTATCGATCCTGCACCGAACGGCGTAATTCAAGAGAAGATTGTTACGGTCTTCCATCCTGCGCTGAAGATCGATGTTCAAATCATCACGCGACAAATTGCGATCTTCGGTTCGTATAAAGAAAACCCTTACCTTGATCCGATCTATGTTGCCGAACTCGAAAGCATCAGCGACCCGAACAAGCGCGCTGCATGGCTAGAAGGCGATTGGGATATTGTTGCGGGCGGCGCTATCGATGACGTATGGCGCAAGGAAATCCATATCTTGCCGCGCTTCCCGATCCCTGCCGAATGGCGTATTGATCGCGGGCTTGATTGGGGTTCGTCGCATCCTTCCTCTACCGGTTGGTTCGCCGAAACCAATGGCGAAGAGATTGTCATTGAATATACAGACGGCACCGAAGCACGCTTTTGCCCGCCGAGCGGTTCGCTTATTCAGATAGGCGAAGTCTATCGAACTGAAAAGTTCGGTAGCAATAAAGGTCTTCGTGACAGTGCTTACACGCTGGCGAACCTAATCAAAGATTACGAAATCAAGCTTCTTGCCGAAGGTTGGATCGAAGAACAGCCGTGGCCCGGACCCGCTGACAATCAAATTCGAGACGTGCGCGAAATCGATGTTGACACGATCGAAAAGAAGATGGCCGATGAAGGCATTCGATGGATCGAAAGCGACAAGTCGCCAGGATCGCGCAAGGTCGGACTTCAGCTTTTGCGCGATATGCTAGAAGCTGCTATGAAGCGCAGACTAGACGCGCCTCACATTTACTTTATGGATAACTGCCGAGCGACGATAGGCACCCTGCCCACATTGCCGCGCGACGAAGATGATCCCGACGATGTTGACACAGACGCGGAAGATCACGCTTACGACATGGTTCGGTATAGGGTGCTGAAGGGTGCAAACCGTTTGGCGAAGAAGCTTAAAGTCAAGGTTGTGAATTAAGGGGTTAAGATATGCCGAATGTTTCGTTTATCCATCCGCTAGTTCGCAAGCTTATGCCGCAGTACGAACTAATCCGCGATTGCCTTGCTGGCGAAAACCAAGTCAAGTTTCGGCGTTCGAAGTATCTGCCAATACCAAACGGCGCAGATACAAGCGAAGACAACATGGCGCGTTACAACGCGTATATCGAACGCGCCGTTTTCTACAACGTCGCCAAGCGAACGCAAGGCGGTCTTGTCGGGCAAATCTTCATGCGCGATCCTGTCGTGAAGGTTCCTGCTATGCTAGATGACGTCATAATCGATGCGACAGGCAGCGGCGTTCCTCTCGAACAGCTTGCGTCTGAAGCTGCGTCGTTTGCACTCGGCTTCGGTCGAACTGGCCTGTATATCGACTATCCCGCGCGCGATGAAGAAGATACGCCGATCAGCGTTGCCGAACTCGAAACCGGCGAAGTTCGTCCGACGATGAAAGTTATTCCGCCATGGGATTGCATTAACTACCGCGTCAAGCAACGCGGGGCAAAGATCGTTCTTTCGCTTGTCGTGTTCCGCGAAGACTATATCGCAAACGATGACGGGTTCGAAACGAAGATCGCCGATCAATGGCGCGTTTTGCGCCTAGACGAGAACGACGAATACGTTATCGAAATCTATCGTAACAAGATCGCAAATGGTCCCGAAGAGACGTTTCGACCGAAGGGGCCTGATGGCAAGCCTATTGACGAAATCGCCTTTTCGTTTGTCGGCGCTATCAGCAATGATCCGAAGCCGCAAGAACCGCCGATGTATGATCTTTGTTCGATCAACATGGCGCACTATCGCAACAGCGCCGACTACGAAGAAAACGTATTCATCATTGGCCAGCCAACGCCATGGTTCAGCGGCCTTACTGAAGAATGGGTTACGAAGGTGTTGGGCGGTTCCGTTGCTCTTGGCGCGCGCGGCGCTATTATGCTGCCTGTCGACGGTGAAGCCGGTTTGCTTCAGGTCGAGCCGAACACCCTTGCTAAAGAAGCAATGGATCAGAAAGAAGCGCAGATGCTTGCACTCGGCGCTAAGCTTGTCGAAGGTTCGCAGGTCGAGCGTACCGCAACCGAAGCGGACTACGATAACACTTCGGAGAACTCAATTCTAGCCAACGTTGCAAAGAACGTCGGTAGCGCGGTCAAATGGGCGCTCGAATGGGCAGCGTACTATGTCGGTGCAAGCGAAGCTGGGATCGAATACAGCCTGAATACCGAATTCGACCTTACGAAGATGACGCCCGATGAACGTCGCCAGTTGCTTGCCGAGTGGCAGGCAGGCGGGATCGCCTGGGAAGAGTACCGCGAAAACCTTCGTCGCGGTGGCATCGCCAAGCTTGACGACAAGGCCGCAAGGACTGCGATCGACAACGAAGCCGCCGACGCGCTCGCCCGCACGGTGGAGGAAGCCGGGAAGCTTGCAAAGGCTACCAATGTGGGCAACCCTAGCGATCCGGCTGCTGAATAATGGACCCGCTTCTTAACGTCATCCTTCGGCATCAAATCTATTTGGAAGGACTGAAGGGCGGGCGAAACCTTCAGTTAGTCCAAACGATTGCGCAGCTTGATAAAGCACTTAGAACGCAACTCGCATTCGTCGATTACGACAGTCTCGGCGATATGACGAAGACCGCGCTTGTAAAGTTGATTGCCGAACTAAAGCGTACGGCTCGCACCGTCTTTGACGTATGGCTAAACGAACTTATTCGTTGGCTGCAAGAGTACGTCACAGTCGACGAAGACTTTTGGCGCTTCGCTTATTCGGTATTGGAGCCGACGAAGACGGTTGAAAAGGATGACCCCGAAAAGCTGTATGGTACAGCTATGGCGTTTCCGATGGCAGCGAACGGTATTTTAGCGCTTTCGTTCCTCAAGGGTTATTCAATCCTTGCGGTCGAAAAGATCGGACAAGCTGTTAATCAGTCCTATGCTAACGCTGAAACGCCGCGACAACTTACGCAACGTTTGTTCGGTACGAAGGATCGCCGCTATACAAACGGTTTAACCGCTATGCTTCTTAGGCAAGGCGATGCTGTTAGCGACACGATCATTCAACACGTTGCTGCGCAAGTTCACGCTTCAGCAGCGGCCAAGATATTCGAACGGTATTCGTGGTGTTCGGTGATCGATGACGGCACGACGCAGATATGTCGCGATCGAAACGGCAAAGTCTATTTGTTCGGTAACGGGCCTGTCCCGCCTGCCCACATTCGTTGCCGATCGTCGATCTTCCCGTTTAACGGAACTGTTGCCCCGGATATGCCAGGGTTCAAGTCTTGGGCATCATCGCAAAGCGAAGTCTTTATTAACGACGCGTTTGACGGCAACGCCCCTTCGCGGTATGAAAACGCCAAGGCAATTAACCTTGCTGAATACCGGGCGAAGCGTTCGCTTATTCTCTCTTAAGGAAGGACAGACAATGGCACTTGCGTTCAAGATCAATAAGGCAAAGTACGATGCACTTTCGGACGAACTGAAGGGCGAATACATCGCTGGCGAAAAGGACGGCGAATTCGTTCTTGACGTGAACGACTTGCCGCAGGGCGAAGACGTGGAGCCGATTAAGCGTGCGCTCGAAAAGGAACGCGGTATCACGAAGGCGCAGAAAACTACCATCGCCGATCTTAACAAGAAGATTGACGAGTTTCCCGACGTGGAAGCGCTGAAGGCTGACAACGAAAAGGTTGTCGGCAAGTACAAGTCTTTCACCGAAAAGACCCTTGTCGACAACGCTGCATTGCAGATTGCGACGAAGATTTCGACCGCGCCCGCGCTTCTTTTGCCCCATATCAAGTCGCGTCTTGTCGCCGATGTTTCGGGCGATGAGCCCGTTACGAAGGTACTCGGCGCAGACGGCAAAGTTTCCGATCTTACCCCCGAAAAATTGGGCGAAGAATTTATTGCAAACAAAGATTTCGCCGCTATTATCATCGGTAGCAAGGCGAGCGGTGGCGGGATGCCACCAGCTAAGCCCGGCTCACAGCCCCTTGGACGCGGGACGCAACCGAAGGACGGCAACGACAAGCCGAAACTGTTTTCAGACATGACGCCACAAGAACGTGTGGACGCCATCAATGCGAAGAAGGCAGAAAAGGCTGAAGCGGCGCAACAGTAACGCGCGGTTCGTTCGTCTTCGATAAGCGAGAACCGCCAGGGGAATTTTATCATGGCTCTTTCAGACTTGGCGGTTTTCAGCGAATACACCTATTCGACGTTCGTCGAAAGTATTTCGCAGCAGCTTAACCTTTTCAACGCCGCTTCGGGCGGAACCATCGTCCTTCTTTCGGCGGCGAACGAAGGCGATTTCAACGATGTTGCCTTTTGGGGGCAGATCGGCGGGCTTGTTCGTCGGCGTAACGCCTACGGTTCCGGCGCGGTTGCCGAGAAGAACCTTGAACACCTGATCGATACGATGGTGAAGGTCGCCGCAGGCACGCCGCCTGTTCGCGTTGATCCCTCGCAGTTCGAGTGGATACAGCAGAACCAAGAAACGGGCGGCGCGGTCTATGGCCAGCAGCTTGCGGAAGCCACCATTCAAGACATGCTCAATACGGCGCTGATGGCGTTCGTTGCGGCATTGACCGGCGAAACCGAAGTGACGAAGGACGTTTCGGCGGCGGATACTTCGCTGAATTCGCTGTTGACCGGCGCTTCGCTCATGGGCGATCGCTCCGATGCAATTCGTACTTGGGTCATGCACTCGAAGTCGATGTTCGATATCTTCGGCGTTGCGCTGGCCAATACCGCAGGCTTGTTCAACTTCGGTACGGTCAACGTTCGCCAGGATGGTTTCGGTCGCCCGTTCATCGTTTCTGACAGCCCTTCGCTGATCTTGACCGGTGCCCCTGACAAGCACTATATCGGCGGCTTGACGGAAGGCGCTATCCGCGTCGAAATGAACGGAGACTTCGTTCAGAACGTCGAAACGTCGAACGGCAACGAAAACATCAAGCGGACTATTCAGTCCGAATGGTCCTACAACCTGGGCATCAAGGGCTATTCCTGGGACAAGACGACGGGCGGCAAGTCGCCGAACGACGCCGCGCTTGCGACCGCGAACAATTGGGATCGCAACGTTACGTCTCACAAGGATACGGCGGGCGTTCTTCTTCTCGCCAAGTAACTTCGCGCGTGCGGTAGGGCTTCGGCTCTACCGCATTCGTTATGACGGCAGGGGTTGACCTGGAATTCGGTCCCTGTCGTCTTATCGAATAGTGAAGGAACCGGGCAATGTCGAAGAACAAGCGTAAGCCGCCGAAGACGATCTATTTCACGAAGGGTCACGCGACCGAAGAAGACTACGCAGCCGCCGAAAAAATCGGAATGGGCGTGGTGTTTCGTCGTGGCGATTTGATCGTCCCTGAAGACCCGTTGGAAGAGTTCGACGCGGTTGCGGGTGACGTGCCTGAAGTCTATGCGGTCGAAGCCGAGCGGCGGGCGATCCTGGCGGGCGAGAACCCGCCGCAGGACGCGCCGAAGGCCGATGCCGACGCATTGCAGCCCGGTTCCCCGATCGCGCCTACGCTGCCCGCAGGGGCGGCAACGCCGACGCCGAACCCTGCCCCTGCATGGAAGCCGAACGCATAGTTTTCCGGCAAGACGGTATTTAGAGAGGCTAGCGAACGTGGCAATCATCGTTGAAGACGGAACGAATGTTGCGGGCGCGAATTCCTACGTGTCGCGTGCTGATTACATCGCTTACGGTGCAGCGCGCGGCACGACTATCGAAGATAGCGAAAAGGCCGATCAAAACCTTATCAACGCAATGGACTATCTGAACGTTCAGTGCGTCAAAGGCGAAGTTGTGTTCATTACGCAACCGCTACCGTTTCCGCGTTGGAAACTTGTCGACGGTGATGACGAAGGCCCTTGGACGATCCCCGCGAATATCAAGCTGGCGCAAATGCAACTCGCCCTTGACGTTCGCAACGGCATCGTTCTTCTTCCGTCCCGTTCCGCCGAACCGCAAGTCAAGCGCGAGAAGGTCGGACCCATCGAAACCGAATTCTTCGCGCCAGCCGGTTACGCGCCCGACATTCCGCTTGCGGCTGCGCTTCTCGCACCCTTCCAATGTGGGCAAGGCTTCAAGCTGAAGACCTATCGAGTATGACGAAATACGCACGTCAAATCGAAACAGCCAAGCGCCTTATCGATAAGTTCGGCGCGGAATGCGTTTGGGTTAAGCCAGCCGCCGAAGACCCGAATGCAAAACCGTGGCGCGACAATCGCCAGGGGGAAGCGGAAGAGTTTAACGCAAGTGTTGCGTTCTTCTCGGCGAAAGATTTGGGTTACGGTTCGACTTTGGCACTGGCGAATATGGCTGGCACCGAAGTTCCTGCGCATTCACGAATGGGGCTCATGTCGGGCGGTCAAGAGTTCAACCCTGAACTAACCGATACTGTTTGGTTCAATGGTGACGAAATCGACATTACGAAGATCGACAACTTAGCGCCGGATGGCGAACCGATCTTGTTCTTTCTTTGGATCGCGTGATATGCCCACATTCAACTTGCGCGATGATGTGTTCGAATTGTTTACCGATCGCTTCGACGTGTCAGAGATCGTTGCCAAGTGCATCATTCGCTATCAGGGCAAGGAAAAGGGCGAAGAGCCGAAGCGCGACTATTGGGTTCGTATCTCGACAAGTGAAGTTGGATCGCCTCAAGTCGCCTTCGCCATGACGCCGGAACCCGACGCGTCCCCTTCAGTTTACGAAAGCTTCGGCCTAGTATTCGTGCAGGTTTTCGCGCCCATGAGCGAGGAAGACAGCTTTCACAATGGCGACTTGATCGCTAAGGCCGCTCGCGATATATTCAGACGCGTTGAAACGCCATCGGGTGTTACGTTCCGAAACGCAAGGTTCAACGAACTCGACAACGACGGTAAGTTCTATCGTTGGAACGTCAAAGTCGAATACGAATACACCGAACGAAAGGGGTAATACAACATGGCAGACGCACCCGAAAAGCAAGACAGCAACTTCGTAGGGCTCTACATCGCCCGCGAAGCAAGCAACGGCGTACTTCCGGCGAACCCGGTCTTCAAGACCCGCGAACCGAACGAATTCGACGATCTCGGCGGCGATTACACGCTTGTTGCACGTCGTCCCTACTCGCCTTCGCGCCAGCGCAAGAAGGGCGGTATCACCGATCTTGACGCGGACGGCGGCTGGAACGAAGACGTTACGCTGCACAACATGCAGTCCGAAATGGAAGCGTTCTTCTTCGCTGCGCTTCGTCGCAAGGGCTATTCGGTGAACGTCGCCGCAGTCGCTTCGACCGACGATTTCACCGTTGACGCAACCGCCGACTTCTTCACAGGCGATATCATCCTTGCGAGCGGCTTCGCCAACGTCGGCAACAATGGGCGTCACGTAATCGACAGCATCACAGACGGAACGCACCTGTCGACCGCAGATCAGCTTACCGACGAAGCCGCCGAGCCTGGGCAGACGGTCGAGCGTATCGGTCATCAGTACGTTGCAGGCGATCTTTCGATTTCCATGATCGGCGGCATTGCTCGCATCGTTTCGGCGACGAATGCGTTCCTGAATTCGCAGTTGCTTGCTGGCGAATACATCGTGGTGGGCGATACCGGCGCGGCAACCCAATTCGCCGACATGCCGCCGTTTTACGCACGCGTGAAAAGCGTTGCCGCGAACGGTGCGTATATCGACTTGGATAAGACGACGCGCACGATCACAACGAACAACGGTGCGGGGAAGACGATCCGCATCTTTTGGGGTTACTTCGTCAAGAACGAATACGATCCCGATTTGATCGTGAAGTACACGCATACGCTGGAACGTACACTTGGGCGTGATGCTGATGGTCGGCAGTCCGAATATATCCCCGGCTTCACGTACAACGAACTGACATGGAATTCGCCGCTGGCGGATAAAGTCAGCGTCGACATGTCGGGCATCGGCATGAAGTCGAAGCGTCGCAAGGGTGCGGAAGGTCCGCTTATTGCGCAGAACGGTACTGTCGTTCTTCCCGCGCCGAGCGAAGACTTTATCAACACGTCTTCGAACGTCTATCGCATCCGGCTTTCAATCGTCGACCCGAACACCTTGAACCCGACGCCGCTGTTCGCGCGAGTTACCGAATTTTCGGTAACGGTGAATAACAACTTGTCGGCGAACAAGGCGCAAGGAACCCTGGGCGCGTTCGACACGACGGCGGGCAACTTCGACGTTGACGCCGAAATGACGGCTTACTTCTCGACTGTCGATGCTGTCGACGCAATCGAGAACAACGAAGATTGCACCTTCGACGTTATCTATACGAAGGACAACAGCGCAATCATTCTCGATATTCCGTTGATCGCACCGGGCGGCGGGCGTCTGACAATCGAAATGGATCAGCCGATCATGCTGCCTATGTCGATCGCCGCAGCCGAAAGCCCGTTCGGTCATACGGCGTTGCTCAATTGGCTTCCTTACGTGCCTGATAGCCTGATGGCGACCGGCTAACCCTTGAATGTGGGCATCGTATCAGGTACGACTTTAAGGGACGCTTCGGCGTCTCTTATTGTTTCAGGAAGGACGAAATGCCATGGGTTTGCGTAGCACTCACAAGACCGACAAGAACGCCGAAACGAATGGCGTTTGGCTTGCGGTCGACATGAACGATCACAATAACGAACCGATCGAAATCAAGGTCGCGCGCATGGGGCGCACGAACAAGAACTATACCAAGGCGCTTGACTTGGCGACGAAGCCTTATTCAGCTTCGATCCAAAACGAAACAATGCCGACTGCACTTGCTGACAAGCTGATGCGCAAGGTGTTCATTCAAACCATTCTTCTCGATTGGAAGAACCTTCCGAAGTCGGAATTGACCGGCAAAGAAGACGATGCCGATCTTCTCGACTTTACGCCTGAAAACGCAATGGCATTGTTCGAAGCGCTTCCCGGCGTCTATGAACATTGGGAAGAACTTGCGAAGAAGACCGCGACTTTCCGCGAAACCGAACTTGAAGGCGAAGCGGGAAACTAAGCGCCGTTCTGATCTATCAGCATAAGTACCCGCCTGATGCTGAACGAATTATCGTAGAGGAATGCGCTAGGACAGGGGACCCAATTCCTGCCCACATTCTCGACAAGCCGGATTTGTTTCTTGGCCTAGCGCTATACCTGAACGCATGGTTCGAATTAGATTTAGAACGGGACCGAACCAAGTTTGAACCGATCCGCCGTTCGTCATGCTGGCAATATGCCGCCGATTACGATTTAAGCGAAGAGCAAGCGAATGATCTTTGGTATCTGATCGGCAGAATGGATCGGGACTTTCTCACTTGGTATAAGTCTAAGCAACCGAAGCCGAAGCCATCGCATAAAGGCGGAAGGGTAAACCGACGTGGCGAACGATCTTAGGACACTTGGCAAGCGAATGAATGCACTTGCAGATAGCATTCCCAAGCGAGCCAACGAACTTAAGAAAAAAGTCGTCATGACGATAGTATCTGATCTTGCGTATTCTACGCCGGTCGATACGTCGCAAGCAATCTCGAACTACCAAGTAAACACCGTTCGTCCTGAAACAGCTATTAAGGCTCACTTTCAGGGCGAACGCGGTTCGACATATCAAGCAAGTGCGCGCGAAACTATCGATCGCACCAGGACTTTTCTTGAGACGGTGCAGCCCGGTCAAGCTGTTTACATATCAAACGTGTTGCCGTACATAATCCCTTTGAACGACGGCAGTTCTACACAAGAGCCAGCCGGGTTTATTGAAAGGGCGGTTCTCCTGGGGCGCAAGGAAATCGTTAAGTTTCGACTACTTAAATAGGGGCTTATGATGGCCGAAGAACGCGCCGATATTGTCGTTACTGATAAGGTTGACGACAATGTTGAAAAGAAGCTTCGGTCAATTGGTACTTCTTCGGAGAAGTCCTTTACTTCGGTTCAAAAGCTGAAGGGTGCCCTTGCCGATATCAACACTTCGGCAGTTACCAAGCTTCAAGCGGCCATGGCTTCGAATACGAATGCTATTGCGCGCGAGTTGAACGCTACGGCCAAGCTTGAAACCGCCCGTTCGAAGAACGCCATTGCCGACGCCAAGGCGGCGACAGAGACGCAGCGCCTAGCGACAGAGACAGCCAGGACAGAGAAGGCGCAGCTTCAGGCCGCGCAAGCCGCCGCATCAGCAGCTAAGGCGCAGCTTGCCCTATCGGATGCGCAGGCCCGCGCGACAGCCAGGGCGACCGCAGCAGCCGCCGCCAGCAGCAAGGCCGCGATCGGGGAGGCGCAGCAGGGGGACGCGGTAGCCAGGGCAAGGGCGCAGTTCGAGGCGGGCGAAATCTCGATACGCAAGTACATTGCCGCGATCCAGGCGAAGAACGCAGCCGAAACAAGCGGGGTTGCGGCTAGTGAACGAACTGTTGCAGCCGGAACGAAAGTCCGATCGCAGAACGCGAATATCATCGCACAGTTACAGGATATCGGCGTATCGCTGGCTGGCGGGCAGAACCCGTTGCTTGTGCTGATCCAGCAAGGTTCGCAGTTGTCTTATATCGCTTCGACGATGCAAGGCGGCGTAAAGGCGCTTACGATGAGCATTCTTGGAATGCTTGCACCCTTTGCCGCAGCAGCCGCAGTTGTCGGCGTGCTTTATGCCGCGTTCCGCATTTGGCAGAACGAACTTAACGATCAAGCGAACCTTAAAGAATACGCGAAGTCGCTTGGTTTAACTGCAAACGAAATGAAGGAACTTAAGGACGTCCACGTAACCTCCGGTGACGTCATCGGCGGCGTATGGGATACGATCAAAGAAGCGATGAACCTTGAAGAGAACTTCAGCGCTCTTAAGGGTTGGGCAAAGTCCGCTGTCGATTTCATCATGCGAGTATTGAAGAACTTTGCATTCGGCATGGTCGGCTTGTTTACCGGCATGTTCGAAATGATGAAGCAACTTTGGACTAATCTCCCCGCTATCGTTATGGATCAAGTCTTGACGACGGCTAACGGCGTCATCGATGCGATCAATTGGGTTGCGAAGCAATCAAACGAAATCATTGGAACGAACTTCGGGCAAGTGGATCGCCTGAATAACAAGTATGCCGGTTCGGCTGTAGGCGCGTGGAAGGCTACGGCCAATGCCGCGCTAAAGGGCTTCCAAGACGCCGAAAACGGCTACAATCGTTTTGTTGATCGGGCAGGCCAATACGCCGACAAGCGCGCCCGCGATCGTATCAAAAAGCAAGCCGATCTCATTAAAGAGAAGCGTCCCGATGGCCCTAAGCCTACCAAGCAAGCCAATCCGAAGACTCGTGACGACTTCTTGAACGATACGAACAAGAAGCTTGACGATGAACTTTCGCGCATGAGAATGCTTAAGGATGAGCGCGAAGCGCAACAGCGTCTTGACCAGATTGAAGAAGAATTCGCCAAGCGCCGCCAGCCTTTGACGCAGCAAGAGATTGCCGGGTTCCGCGCGAAGATTAAGGCAATTCAAGATTACAAGTACGTTCAAAGCGAAATGGATCGTATCTATGAAGCCAGCGTTGCACCGCAACGAACGCTGAACGCCAGTGTCGAAGCCGCTACGGATTTGTACGACAGAGGGGCGATCAGCCTTGAGACTTACAATCGGGAATTGAACAAAGCGACCGAAACGTATCGGCAGGCTACGAACCCGCTAAACGCGATGGAAGAAGCTGTCGCCGCTGCTGAACGGGCTAACGGCAAGTACGGGGTTGCGCTCGAACAGGCGAACTATCTTGAGCAAATTCGTGCCGCACTAAAGACGCAAGGCATTCCCTTGTACGACGTTGAAACGGGCAAGATCAACGAACAGGCCGAAGCACTGATTAAGCGCAATGATGCCTTGCGTGCATCGCAGACGATAACGAACACTGTTGGCGCTATCGTAAATCCGATAAGCGAAAACGCCACCATGTTGGCGAACAAGCAAGCGTATTACGATGAACTTAATCGTATGGCAGATGAGTTCAACTTGAGCGAAGCCCAGCGCGCACAAGCTAAGTATGCGCTTGACGCCAAGTTCAACGAAATGCGCCTGTCGAACTACTCTTCAATGTTCGGGCAGTTGGCGAACTTGTCGCAATCCGGTAACAAGAAGCTTGCTGCGATCGGCAAGGCTGCTGCTGTTGCTCAAGCGCTGATCGACGGCTACGCAGCCGTGCAAAAGGCCCTGGCAAGCGCCCCGCCGCCGCTGAACTTCGCAATGGCCGCTGTTGTCGGCGTCCAAACCGGAATGAACGTGTCGAAGATACTGTCAACCAATGTGGGCAGCTTCCAAGGCGGTGGACAGTTCATGGTGGACGGGCGTTCAGGTGTCGACGCAAACAATATCAACATGAACGTTACTCGCGGGGAACGCGTAACTATTGAAACCGCAGCGCAGCAACGTGCAAACGATAACGGAACTTCGGCAGGACCGACCCCGGTTAGCGTTAAGTCGATCAACTTGTTCGATGAAAAGTCTTTCCTTGCTGCCTTTGACAGCGACGAAGGCGATATCATCATGACGAACATTATTCGTCGCAACGCAAGTGACTACGCAGCTATTCTAGGTAGCGCACAATGACAGCTTATCCAACTTTGATCCAGCAACCCGAAACCCCGATCGTTGAAAAGCTAGTTTGGGTTTCGGACAAGATCACGTCGGATGACGGAAGCGAACAGCGTTTTTCGCTCACGTCTTTGCCTAAGGCTAACTTTTCGGGAACGTTCGTATTCAGCACTGAAGCAAGCATTCGCCAGCATCTTGCGACAATGTTCAACAAGTTCGCTAAGGGTTTCGATTGGCCAATTTGGCACAATCAAGTTGTTCATAAGCGTTCGGCTGCGAACGGTGATCTTGCGATCTACTGCAACACTCGGCGATCGAATTTCCGTCAAGGTGGCAAACTGCTGATCGTGGAAGGTGATAAGTTCGAAATCCGAACTGTGAACCAAGTTCTTACCGATCACGTTACGATAACCGTTGCCTTGGCGAACGCTTATTCCCAGCGTGCGCTAATTATGCCGATCCGAAGCGTCTATGCAAATGGACAGCCGAGCCTAAAGAGAACTGCCCACAATAAGGCGGGTGACGCATCGTTCGACTTTATCGAAGTTTTGCCGCAAGACCCTTTCATTGCTCAAGCTGACAAGGTTGCGTTGCCGCAGTTTAACGGCCTGCCCGTATTGAACCGTCGTCCGCGCGGCAACGAGTACACGCAAAGCCTGAACACCGGCATGGAAGCAACCGACTACGGCGGTATGGCCGATCTTCGATCGCCCTGGCTTGTTCCGCAATGGTCGGGTTCTTTGAACTATCAGTCTGATCGCATCGCCAATGTCGAAGATTGGTTCCATTGGCTTACGTTCTTTGACTATTGCTTAGGCTCGGTTAATCCGTTCTACGTTGCGCAATATCGAAACGATTTGGAAGCATTGCCGGAAAGTCTAAGTTCAGGCGCAAGCAGGATTATTCTAAAAGATACCGAATACAGCGATAACTTCTATCCTTATGAAATTTTCAGAAACGTACTTTTTTATACCGACGAAGGTCTTCAGCATTTTGCTGAAGTAACTAGCGTTTCCGTAAACTTCAGGGATGAAGACACGATCGATATTGATCCGCCTTTGCCGTCCGGCAATTGGGAAACCGCAAAAATTGCTTTCTTATTGAAGTATCGTATTGCTGATGATACGGTTACGTTGACACATTCCGGTGTCGTTTCAGATATATCGATCAACGTTCGGACGGTTGTAGAATGACTTATCTTGACGCCGAACAGTCGACGCACAACGGCAAGCCGGTAGAACTCTATCGTTACGCCGGAACTTACACGACGTTTCGATATACGACTGCACCGCGTAAGATCAGCTACCAAGCGGACGACGAAACGCAAGCCTACGACTACTTGCCTATTGCAATGAAGCGATCGGCGGTGAACCAAACGACGCAGAACGACGATAGCGGCGAAATTACAATCGATTTGCCGGTAAAGACCGATCTTGTTTCGATCTACGGCTTTCAGATTGCGCCGCCCTCGCTCGAACTCACTATCTTTCGCGGTCACAATCTCGATTTCATTCGTTATTGGAATGGCGACGTTGAGAACATTTCGGTTGTTCGCGGTGTTGCAACGATCCGCGTTCCGGCTCGTCTTGCGGCTGCACTGAACACCGATCTTCCTAACGTCTTTTTTCAGTCACAGTGCAATCACGCACTTTACGATAAGCGTTGCGGCATAAAGTTCGAGGATTGGAGCGAGACGACTTCTATCGTATCGGTATCGGGCAAAAGCATATCTGTTCAAGCTGTCGATAGCAATCTTAACGGCAAGCTTAAGGGCGGCGATGCAATTTTGCCTTCGGGCGAAAGACGGATGATTGTCGAGCAAAACGGAAACGAACTAACAATCAATTATCCTTTCTCACAAGCGAACGTTGACGATGCGATAATTCTTGCAGCCGGTTGCGACCTTGCCTGGGCAGGTGATTGCGATACTCGTTTCGCCAATACCAAGCGCTTCGGCGGTTTTCCGTTTATTCCGAACGACAACGTTTTCGAGAGTACGCTTGAACCCGGCAAGAAGTACGGCGGGGAACCTTGCTTGCCGCAATGTATGCCAGGGTTCGAGCATTACGAATTCACCGCTGTCAACAATCCATACGAAGGCCAGTTGGGCGGTCATTTCAACGGCTTCGTTATGGCCGCAGATACGACAGGCGAAATGGAATTCGTCGAATTCGTTTGCAACGATCCTATAACCGGCAAGCGTTACGGTGCGTTCCGTTGGAATGTCGAACCTGAAAATATTGTTCAGCAGTATGTTAGACTGACAATTCAGGGGCAAGGCACTGGCGATTGTCCTGCAACCGAAGACCCCGTTACGGAAAACAGGTGGAGTTTCTATCAGCTATATGTGCAGGGTCCCGGCTGGCCTACGCCGAGACTTTGCCCGCCAGTTGCGGTTAGCGCGGCAAACGGGGCACCGGGCGTTGTCGCAGGCGGTATCGTGCTTGGTTTGTACGGCTTGTTCCCTGAACAAATGGTCTTCAACTTCTTCCCGAATTACAATGATCCAGGGTATGTCGGCTGATGTGGTTCCTTATTGCTCTTGTCGTTGTTTCGTTCGTTGTCGGCCTTCTAATTCCGTCTAAGGTCAAAACCGAGAACGCGAAGTCTCAAGGCTTAGATCAGTTCAACGCACCGCGTTCTAAAGAAGGCGATCCGGTCCCTAAGTTTTGGGGAACCGTACTGCTGAATTCTCCGAACACGGTTGCACTTCACGGCTACACCGCAAAGCCGATCAAGCAAAAGCAAAAGACCGGCATCTTTTCGTCGAAGAAGGTTACGGTTGGCTTTCAATACTTCGCCACGCTCGACTTAGTGTGGGCACTTGGCCCTGGCGTGATCTTTCGTCGCATCTACTTCGGCAAGAGCCAAGTTTGGGCCGGATGCCTTTACGACAAGCCTTCTTCGAACATCATCAATATCAACCTTCCTGAATTATACGGCAAAGACAAGACTTCGCGGGGCGGCATTTCGGGGACGATTGCAGCTTACGGCGGTAGCTTTGAACAGGACGCAGACGCCTATCTAGTTTCGAACCTTTCGCCAAAGTATCCGGCTTACGTCGGTGTTGCGCATATGGTGTTCAGGAACTTCTATTGGGGCAACTCGGCAGGAATTGACGCTGTTTCGGTTGAAGCTTCTTTCTTGCCCAAGCGTCTTCTCGGCGATGATCCCGATTGCGCATTCATGATGAGCAACGGATTGGATGCTAATCCCGTTGAAGTTCTCTATGATATCTTTTTAGAAGAATGGGGCGCGCTTGGTTACTCAAGCGATCGTATCAATTTCGACATGTGGAAAGGAATTGCGCGTGTTATCTTTGACGAAGGTAACGGCATTTCGCTGCAAGTTACGTCATCTTCGGATGCGAAAGATATCTTCCGTACGATCCTTCGGCAGATTAACGCGATCATCTATGAAAACCAAGTGAACGGCGGGCTTGTCGAAATCAAGCTTCTTCGGAACGACTACGAAATCGAAGACTTGCCGGTTCTAACGCCGTCTGAAATTGTAGAAGTTCGCAACTATACTAAGAAGCTTTGGAGCGAAACTAACAACGTCGTTCGTGTTAAGTACACGTCGCGCGCGGAGAACTACGCGAAAGATAAGGTTGCGCAAGAGAAGGACAGTTCCCTTTTGCGCTTCCAGGGCAAGGAAAGCCCTATCGAGATCGCAATGCCCGGTGTCATGACCGCCGAACTTGCACAAGCTATCGCAGCGCGGGAACTGTCCAACTTGAACATTCCGTTGTTCTCGGCAGAATTCACGCTAAATCGAATTGTTTCCGGCATGATGCCCGGTGCTGCGTTCGTTTGGCATTGGCCAGAATATAACATCGAACAGATTGTCATGCGAGTTCGCAAGATCGGGCTCGGCACTCTTGAAGATGGAAAGATAACGTTTACTGCAATACAAGATGAATTTGCGGTTGACGCAACGGTTATCGCCCCGCCTGCGAACAGCGAATACGTTCCCGCCGATTACGAACCGCAAAAGATTACGTTGTGGAAGCTGTTCGAACTTCCCTACTGGCTTGCATATAACGCAGGGCTCGAAATGCGAGCCGGTTACACTCGCCTTGCAGCCTTCGTGAACGCACCGTCAAGCTATACGAACGGCTTCGACGCTTACGTTGTCGACACGTCCGAAGACGTGGAAGTTCTTGACCTGTCGCCCTACGCGGTGCGCGGCAAGCTGGCGTCCAATGTGGGCAGATTTGACGGTTTCCTTACCGGTTCGTTTGCTTCGTTGATCGTCAAAGATATGTCGAGTTCAGACTTGCTTGATCCTGGCGGTACGCCGCGAATGGGCGGCGGCATGATAATGATCGGCGACGAACTGCTAAATTACGAAAGCTATGCGGCGAACAACGATGGCACGTTTACGCTTAACAATATCCATCGTGCTTTGCTCGATACGGGTTGGTTCGCGCATTCGATTGACGATCAAGTTTACTTCTTCGAAGGTCAAGAGAACTTCTTTGAAAGTGATACGCTGAACGGCGATACCGATACGATCTATTTCCTTGACAACACCGCAACCGGAAGTGGCCAAAAAGCTGGCGCAACTCTAATAAATTATCAGAACGTTAGCAGGATCGAACGTCCGATCGCGCCCGACTACGTTACAGCAAACGGTTCGAGAACTCCCAATCAAATTTTCAATCAGAATTCAAGCATTACGCTAAACGCACGTTCGCGCAATCGCTTTAGCACGACTGAAGTATGGTTCGAAGATGATGCGGCGGTTACGGCTGAAAACGGTACGCTTTATCGGATCATGTTCGAAAAGGATGGCGTGCCCACATTAATTGCCGATGACGTGGCCCTGCCTTACGTTTGGGAAACTGGCGCTGTCGAGGGAACCGGCGTTGTGTTGATCTACGCCAAGCGGGACGGCCTTCTTTCTTACGCTGCTGCACCTATGCCAATGGCCATAGGTAGCGGTTGGGGCTATAATTGGGACGGTGATTGGAGCGGTGATAACACGATGCCCGGTTCTACAGCAGAGTTCAGCCAAGCAATGACGCGAAGCTTCGCTTTGCCTGAACAACAAACAATCACGGTTGCATCGCCTTCGACGTTCAACTTTACTTCGCAATGGTTCGATTACGAAGGGGCAACCGATACTGCGATTTCGGCGTTCGCTTGGGCAGTTGTCGATGGTGCTTACGATTTGACGTTTGCGGTTAGCGGCATTGTCGACAGCTATAGCATTATGGTTACGGTTGCGCGAGTATCCAACTTAGAACTTCCGATGTATTCGGCTGTTGAAGTCGGTCCAACGCTGAACTTGCCGTCTTCCGATCATTTGATCTTCGATACAAACGAATTGCCCGCTGGCGAAGGAACATGGGTTGTTCTTGTTTCAAATACTCGCGCTATGAATACAGCAAGCGCCCCTGAAGCTTTGTCCTTCGTTGTTACCTAATTGGAGTTCGTTAAATGGCCGCTAAAACTTATCCGAACCTTGGGCTAAAGGGCGGTTACAATCCAGGCGAAGGCGGTTGGGGCGCTGACATGTCGGCGAACTTGCTCAAGCTTTCGATCTTGACGCAAGGCGGGGTGTTGGGTCGCGTAGCTGACTATCCCGGTTCGCCTACAGATGGCGATACCTACATCAACACGACAAGCGGCAAGGTTGCTGCTCGCGTGGAAGGGGCATGGGTCGAGTATTCACCTGTCGAGGGCTGGCTGATCTACGATCGCGGCGCAGACGTGTTCCTTGCCTTCCAGGCCGGTGCCTGGGCACCTTTGGCTACTGGCGGCGACACGCTGCCCCCTGGCGGCACGACAGGGCAGGTTCTAGGCAAGCTATCGGATGACGACGGGGACGCGGGTTGGATAAATCAATCTAGCGGCGGTGGCGGTGGCGGCGGTGGCGGCAACGAAGGTTCAGTTCCTTATGGTTCGCACAAGAAGTGGCGAGTTCGTTTCACGCAATCCGCAGCCGGCTTGGCTTACATGTGGATTAACGAACTTCGTTTTCGCGAAACCCCCGGAGGAACTAATCTAACAGGTACTCCTTTCGCGGTCGATAACGCCAACAACGCACCTAAAGCCTTCGATAACAACATGGCTACAGGTTGGGAAAGTGGAGGAAGTGGTGGCGAGAACGCCCCCGGAAAGACAATAGGGCTTGAGTTCTTTACGGCAAAAGCCCTTGCCGAGATTGAAATTGAAGTGGACTCTACGACTTTCCCGAACGAACGTCCTGTGGCTGGCACCGTGGAATTTCAGAACGCGGATAATAGTTGGTCTCCGGCTTGGTCTTTTTCAGGCCTGAACTATTCTAGTTCGCTTAAGCATACGTTGACTTCGCCAGATTGGACAACGGGTGGCGGGTCCAACTCTTTGCCCGATCCAGCGACAAATCCAGGCCAATCACTTAGATCAAAGCAAGACGGTTCGGGATACGAACTTGTCAATAATCCTCCTATCGGTCCCGCTCCTTTCGGCGCGCATCGCTATTGGGCGTTTTTTCCAACAGCATGGCAAGACACTAATGAAACCGGAAACTTCACAACAATTCACGAACTTACATTTCGTGGAACACCCAACGGGCCTAGAATTCTAGGTGGAACTGCTAAAGTAAGTAGCACTTACAGCACTGATAACCCGGCAACCCGTCTGTTCGACGGTAACAGCGGAACCTTTTGGGAAAGCAATAACGAACAGGGCGGCACTAATTACGCCGGTTATGACTTCGGTTCGGGTAACGCCGTTTCGATAAACGAAGTTGTTATCCAGGTCGGGACTACACTTCAAAACGAAAGGCCTGTTGGGGGATATGTTGCATATTCGGACAATGGAACCTTTTGGACAAAAGCCTGGGAAGTTCCAAGATGGACTTATAGCAGTCCAACAAACGTTGCGAGTATAACCTTAACGAACCCCCGTTACGCTGCGCAGGTTACGCCGAGTTTGGGCGCAGTCGGCGTAACGACTATCAGTTCGAATGCAAACGCCAATTTGACTTTTGGAGCAACGAAGGAAACGGTTCGGCACACTGGAACCTTAACCGCCGATCGAACGCTTACTTTGGACGTTTCGGGAGGAATTCAAGAAGGCGCAAAGTTCCGCGTTGTTCGTACAGGCGGCGGGGCTTTTAATCTGAATGTCGGATCGCTCAAAGCGCTTGCGCAAAATACGTGGTGCGACGTTCAGTTCGACGCGACAAGCAACGGCTGGATATTGACCGCTTACGGCGCACTGTGACTTGACAGCGCCGCCTAATGTGGGCAGATAGATTGCGAGCGGCGCAAAGTGGTTTACGGCCTGAACGCTGAAGCAAGAAAGGGATCGATCCGAAAGGTTCGGTCCCTTTTTCCGTCTTGCCTTAGAAAAATGTCTGCTGAACTGGCTTGTTGCCGTAATAGCCGAGATCGCGAAGCATTCCGTAAGCTTTGCGAATATACCAATCGTAGTCAATATCGTCGGGAAGCGAAGTCGGCAGTTCCATGCAAGGCTTAGCGCCTTCAGTTTTCGGAACCATGTTTCCGCTGTTTATATAGTTGATCGTTCCGCTAATGCCCTTGGCGTAATACCAACGAACAACCTTGCCTAGAAACCAACCTTCTTTGTGCGCGCCGCCGTTCACCTTGCGAACCGAGACGAAGCGCCGAATATCTGTGCAGTTCCTTACCGTATCTTCAACATCAATGTTCTTAGTGAGAAGAGCCGTAACAGCGTCCGAACAGATCAGGTGTTCAGGGTTCTTAGACATTGTAGAGTTTTGAGCCGAACCGCGTTCCGAATAGGTGCCCTTAGCCTTAGCCGAACCATCTTCTTTAATAGCAATGTAGTTATTTACGTCTCGCGAATAAACAGCCGCATAGCGAGTTTCTTCCGTCTCGAAACCGGTTATGCGCTCCCAACGTCCAATTGCATCAGCCAATAGATTGTGATCGCCAGGACGTGACTTGATAATGACGCCATCGGTATTCGCCGAGACAATGGGAATGCCCACATTCTCTATCATTTCGATCAGCTTCAGGATGACAAGCTGCCCGGTGATAGTGACCTGAATAAGCAAGTCTGGCGAAAAGATCGTCGAATAGTGCGAGCCGAGTTTGCCGAAGATGCCGTTGATAGCGATCTTCAAACCGGCTTCTAGCTTATCCTTCGCCCTCTTTAGCGCAATGCGTCTGTCGACTAGATCGTCGCGAAAGATATTGATAAAGACTTCGCCAAGGTGCTTAGGAAAGAAGCCCGAATTGATAATCAAGCGCGGATAGAACGAAACAACGTCGCGGTCGATCAAGTCGGTTTCTTCGTCCGCTTTGTGCGCTGTAACTTTCTCGCTCGAATGCAATCCGCCCATGCCCATTTTGTAGAGCGAACCGCCAAGCTTGATTGAAAGCGTAGCGAGTTCGGCAGGCATGATCGGAGCGCCGGAAGCATCCAGCTTGAACGGAACGCGGCGAACAACGTCAAGGGCGTGCTTTAGCGCCGGGTGATCGAAGGACAGCCATTCGGGCGGCTGATAGTAGAACGAGAAGTCGGGATCGAAACCGGGCTTCTTCGGAAACTTGCCCGTAATCTCTTTCAGCTTGGCATTGATAAATGCTTCGCCGACTTGAGCGTCGGACTTAGAACGAAGGTCTTCGCCAACTTCCAAGCCGAGCCGTTCGCGCAACTCGATATGCGGCTTCAAACCGTACTTCGGATCGGTGTAGATTAATTCGGTGTTATCGAGATCGTTGAAGTTGTATTCGCGAACGTTTTCGATATCTTCAGGCGTAAGCCACTTGT